>Ga0214542_1012807_pt1 | contig 10533 bp, 4 predicted proteins | sample CNSS1metaG_FD_160096 | JGI IMG/M metagenome (GOLD analysis project Ga0214542, IMG submission 160096) | Root nodule microbial communities from cowpea collected in UCLA plant growth center, Los Angeles, California, USA - CNSS1 | ecosystem: Host-associated > Plants > Roots > Nodule | place: USA...
TATATATATATATATTCAATTGAAACCATATTCATTAAAAGAGTGAATAAGTGTTACCGCTTAAACAAAATATGTAATACATCAGTTTTTAATTTGATGGTATTACGGCTGACCGTAGACATAATAAGGTAAAACTTTAATTGGATTAAATTTTTATTTGGTTTAGATTTTATTTTAATTGAATTGAATTGAATCTATTCACCCAAAAGGTCAGTAAGTGGTACAACAGAAAATTTAGAAAAATATTACCATCCAAATGATTTTACAATTTTTTTCAACTATCACAATGATTCTACCATATTAGTATCATGTATGAGATTTGAATCGAAAATAATATGTAAAATCATAATATCTTATGAATTTTACGAGTTAAATATCAATTTTAACTATAATAGTGAGTCTTGTATAAAATGTTTTCCTGATTAAAATTTCAAATAAACATGCCATAGAATACATGAACTAAATGAAAAAACCAAAATTTTATAGGATAAATGAATATTCAATATTTTATCTCATCATTGTAAAGAAATAGCCATATAAACTTAAAAAAAAAATGTGACCTTTTACATAAACTAATGCAATTTTTAAAATATAACCACAATATTCTCTCACACTTGCAATTTCTTTTTGAAACGCTTACATGATTGCTACATAAGCAAACATGACCGGATAAATACACATAATTTATGTTTTGCTAATATGTGGTTTCAATACCATATTTGTTTAGAACAGTCATTAACGTCATATTAAATGTGAAAGATTAGAAATACATAGTTTACAATATCCGGATAATCACATACTTATCACATAATCCATTAGTTCTATCAATAGACAGTACAATCTAAAATGTTTATATTAAAAAGTATTTGATAAAAAACACTAAAATGTTTTCTTCGGATGTAAAAGAAAAATTTGGTAAAAGTTTGACAATAAACATAATAATTTTATAGTGCGATTCTAATTTTATTTCATTTTAATATGGTTTGAGCCATGCAAATTGTAAAAATTTAAAATAAAGTAAACTATAATTGTTTAAATTTTCTAACTTTAGAAGAAAAAAAAATAGTGGGCAACTTTAAAAAATTCCGTTCACTCCAATGTTGTTTTACCCTAAAAAAACAGAGCTAAAGAAGGTAAGTCGGTGCTAAATCCGTAGGACACGACACGAGCTCTTATCTTGAAAGATTCATTGTTTCTTGAGCCATTCTTTGCAACCAGTAATTACTTAATTAGTCGTATACAGTGGCGCAAGTAGTTAAGTATTTTGTGTGATATCACAACTGACGAAAGGGTGACCCGTTTCAACAGAAACCTTGTTTCCGTTTCACGTTTTCTTTTTTCTTTTTTAACTTTTATTTATTAGCATCCCCATTGAATTCTCTAATAAATAAAATTGATATAACTTTTTGATGCCAATTTAGTTAAATATTATTTCAAATAAATAGAATCATCAAAGCAAAAAATAAATAATATAATTAGCTACACAATTAACTATCTTAATTAATCTTATTCTCATTAATCACATGGTAAATTCATGATAAGTAACTGGGAAAATATGATTTCTTCTAGAATATATGTTCCACCCCCCACCGCCGAATCAAGTGGTTATCTAGCAATAGTAGTGACAAATAAAACAAATTCAGGATTTCTTTTTCACTCTAAATGAACACACAATAAAATTTTTGAAGGATTGCGTCAATCATATAATAACCTTTCACTGTTTCTTAACAGCTACTCTTTTACTTGGTTCATTAATTTCTACAAATGAAGTTCATCATTTAACGCTTAGTTAAGGAAGTAGATAAAGTACAAAAAGAACACATAATTATTGAATTATAGGTAAATTTTGAAGCGGTTAGTGGTGGCACATTGGTCCACGTAATGTTTAGACATACAAAATGTAAAGTTAATGATGAATGTTACAGAATTAATTGAAGACATTATATGAATATTATAAGGTTGCTGTGGAGGAATTTGAGGGAAAAGGTTGGTGGATATGTGGGTTAGTTGGAGTTTTTAGAAAGTTAAATATAAGAAAAGGCAGATGAGAAAGGCAATTAACTTTTTTGCTGCAAAAAAGTCAAATAGGGCCTCTTTCACCCATCATAATGATATCTTCCCCGTCGATGCAGAGAGTGTGTGATAGATTTGCACCCAAGATTCATCATCATTGTCCTCTGATATTTCTTTTTAAAATATATGGTGCCCCGAAAGAGATCATGTGTATCATGAAAGATAAAAAAATAACCCTACTAAGAGCAAAAGAAGTATACATGTATCACTCCCTCTCTTTTTTACTTTCTTTTGAGGGAATCATAATTTTCACTCACACTTGATTATGCATTTCTCGTTCTATTATTGTGCACTCAACAGGTTTCGCTTTTGCCCATATGATAATTATTATCTACACTGATGGGGTTGTTGCATGAAAGTTTCATAATTATGGGGAAAATAATCACATCCTTGGGGGTGTATATATACTTATAAGGAAAAGCAGAAAACAAAAGTAATGAATGTAATTGATATAATATGATTTTAAAAAAGTTGATATAAAAATTAGGGTGTAACAAAACTTAAGCTTGATGCATTTTTGTTTTCTTTTTTCCTTTGTCTTGTATTGTTGACTTCCATGGCACAGTGAAGTTCCACTAACCACGAAGGACATGGAATTTGCAAGCTTTATAGGACAAACAGTACCATTATCATTTGAAGCAAACCGCAAGGTCAGGTTGAATTGTTACTATAGTCTCACCTTTTGCATATTCTCCCACTACCTTTTTTCAACATTCTGTCCTACCCACCTTTATTTCTTATTTTATTTATTTCCTTATTTTTTTCTTCCTTTTCAATTTAGATGGTTAATGAATCTTCACACGGGATGTGAAAGAAAGAAAGAATTGTTTTAGAAATCGACACATCTCCTTTGAAGAAATTAAAAGTAAAAAGAGCCAAAAAGAAAAGGGAAAGTTGGTTGAGCTACGATGTTATAAGATACACACTTCCAGATCATGGTGTAACCTCGTCGCCAAACTTTGAGAGAAACCCTCTTTCGTTTCTGTAAAGGGAACTAACCACTTTTTTCTTCTGTTACTACTATTATTATGATCTTCTCTGGGTTTTGGTAAAGAGAGATAGCTTGAGAGTAGAGAGTGTGTTGGATCACAAAGGGTGGAGAAGGGAAACGATAAACAAGAACATAACAAGGAAATGATGTCAACAACGTCTCAAACAAGTGTTAACCATAGCTTGTTTGAAGAGCAAGATCAGATCCCAACGCAGATGGGGTTCAATATTCCTTTTCCATCAACCCAGGCTTTCGCTCCTCTGGGTTGCCATCAATCTTTGAAATCCATCAGTGCAATGGTTCCTTCACTTTCATCTGAACCTGCTTCTTCTGCTGCGAATTTTGCAGAAACCCTATTTTCAACCGCAGTTCAAAGACCACGACAAGATCTCACTTCAAGCTTGGTAGGAGGAGGAGGAGGACAACTCCTTTCCTTGAACAGATCGAGACTGAATCCATGGTGAGACAATTAACTGCACTTAAAATTTTCGCACCTCACCATGCATGCTAGCAATTTCGGTTTCATAATTGATTGTATGTTGTTTTACCCGTCCCTTATGTTTTCTTTCTTTTTGTGTTTTTCTATCTAACAAGTACTTTTTGTATTTATTAATCTCTACGACAAGACTGATAAACAAGATATATACATGTCTCATGTATGGTTTATGATGTTGTTTTGGCTTTGTACAACTTTGGGTTCTTGTAGTATCTGTTTCGGTCTTTGTTTGGGTGCTTAAATCTAAGACCTTTGTGTTATGAATGATATATATGGTTTTATGTATGATTGCATATGAATTTAGGGCATGGGAAGAAGTAACCGATTGCTTGATGAGTAAAAGAATGGGAGGAGACGATAATCATCATCATCTAGGGGTTTCTGCCATGAAGATGAAGAAAATGAAGGCAAGGAGAAAGGTGCGGGAGCCAAGGTTTTGCTTCAAGACTATGAGCGATGTGGATGTGTTGGATGATGGCTACAAGTGGAGGAAGTACGGACAGAAAGTGGTAAAGAATACACAGCACCCGAGGTATACTCCCTAATTCAAATTGTTTCTTTCTTTTCTCTTTGTCTTTATTACTAAAAAGTGACTGCATATACATCAAAAAAGGTGAATTTAAAGCATATTTGTTTAAATTCCACAACTTCTCTCTCTTCAATCTCTCCACTCCTCTCATTATTGTTTCATACTTTTTTTCAGAATTCAATATTTGGTTGCTTCACTATACTGGTTATAGGGAAGTTTAATTTGGGTTAGTAATGCGAACTTGATTATAATCATGAGCCATATTAAAGCTAGATAGCTATCACTTTATGCCTTGTGGGGCGAAAATGCAATCGGTTTTTTTTATATTTTTGGTAAAGGAGAGGATGTAAACTTGCCAACGTTAGAACTGAATAACTCAGAAATTTGTTTTCCTCTACGGCATTGCTACTCATGTCTGCGCCAAGGTTTTCCTCCACAGAAATCTTTATAGAATGTTATAAGAGGATGCTTTAATTTTTAGAAACATGAAATATACAATTAGAGAAGATTTTTTTGCCTTTTTATTGTAAAAAAAAAAAAAAAAAACAATGTTGATGTTTGGTTGCTGATTTTATCATCAAATTTGCTCAACAACGACTTCACGGTCGATTGTGTAGACAATTAATAGATGGGGTAATTAATTACAACTAAGGGATACTGCGAAACTGTGACACTTGGTCGTACTGTGGGTATCATTTTTAATCATGGTGTTTGAAACTACAACTGGGAGGTTGAAAATTTTGTCAATTGACGTAGACAAACATCTCTCTCATAAAAAAAGTGCTGTTCTGTGTGGGAACCAATTCTATGAACTTCCGAAGTTTCATGTATTTCAAAAGATGGATTTGAGAAAACAAGAAAGCCATTGCAATGCAGCTAGGTTTGTGGGCTTCTAGGACCTTATGGTGATCTTAGGCTAAAAATTGTATGTTACATTACATTTAAAAACATGGCTTGGAGAATTTGCAGACTATGAAGTGTAATCAAAGGATTAACCTAGTGGTACCAGCACAGGTACATTACATTGAAACAATACAAATTCTCTGCTTTGATTACTCTTGAATTGAGGCTATGAATTGTCCAACATAGCAAGCTAATTATATAGGATTATCTGAGAATAAATTCGTAGTAGTTGCCCTAAGGAGAAGCTAGATTTTGTTTTAAGTAGAAGTATAGCTATCTTTATACTTGGTCTTAATTTAAGTTGGATACAATTGAATTGTATCGAAATATGAATTGAATAAAATTATAAATACTTTAAGTTGCCCAAAATCATCTAATCAATCAGTTATTAAATGTATTTTAAGCCAACCCTTCAAAAATAGCATAATTTTCAAATATTCTTTTTTAGCCACAAACATATTTATGCAAATGATCTAAATTTATTCATAATGCAACATGTTGCAGAAATTGTATCCTTCTTTTTCGCTGGAGGGACAGACAAGTAGACCCAAAAAGCTAGGTTTGAGGCAGGTTAACGGGGACTGTGTATAAGTGTGGGGCCAGAACTAGAAAAATTTAAGAAGGAATGCTGAATTCAATATCTTTTTACAGATAGACTATATAAAACTTTAAAAAAGTGAGTAAAATTGATCTATTTGGGGGATTATGCTCTAAAAAATGAACATACATAAATAAAGTATTAAAAAACTGTTTTACTGATCCATGTTTTAACTACAATGGTGGTGCACTGCACCAAGAGAAGTGAAGTTTTGTGATGATGTGTTTTGGGTACACTGCAGAAGCTACTACCGTTGCACTCAAGATAACTGTAGAGTGAAGAAACGCGTGGAGCGGTTGGCGGAGGATCCAAGGATGGTGATAACCACATATGAGGGGAGACATGTGCACTCGCCATCAAATGAACTTGAAGATTCACAATCTCCTTCTGAACTTAGTAGCTTCTTGTGGTAGAATACAGTGGCAACATGTATATTTTTATGGTAGCTAGAGACTAGAGATGAAGAGGGAATAAGTAGAGAGGAATGAGTATAAATTGACAGTGTATCTAGGAAATGATGCATGCGTGCTTTGGTTCATTGTCAATTTTCACTCCTTCCATCCATTTTCACCCTTTCTAAAACCACAACATATATGTGCCTCCGTTTACTACTTTTACATCACTGTGCTTAACACTCTTGTTGCTGTTTCATAAAAACTCAACAGTTAAAACAAGTAATATTGTAAGTTGCAAACTGGGCTTAAGCTTTTAATACGCTCAAACAGTTTGTTAGGTCTCTATCAAGAAAAAAGAAGAATATGAAGTCGATCCAGTCTTGAAAATGATTATGAAATCCCCGAACGTACGATATGGATTCAAACTCACAATGTTTTTAAATCTAAAGCTTGCTTCAAATCATAAATTTATTTATTGATGTGAATGAAGTTTTTTAAAATCATAAAATTCACATGATGTGATTTCTCCCAAATTAAGGAAGCGGAGTGGTAGTGAGAGTACTGAAAGTCTTCACCCCAGATGGTTTCAACTTCAGATTTGTTACAAGTATTGAGAGATCATAAAACACAAGGTGTTTCAAGGTGTTACTTCCAAAATGAGTATGCCGTGTAAAGCATCATTTATAACTCTTATACTTAAAACTTATAATCCTACTGGACTAGATTAGTATAAACCAATATCTTTTGTAAGATGTATCTATAAGATTATATTCAAAGTGTTGACTAATGGATTAAAGAGTGTTCTTGTAATATCATAAATTGTGCTCAAAGGGAGATGTTGTTGTATAGTATATACTGGTAGTGAATGAAGTGGTGAAAGAGGTTAGATAAAAAAAAAGAAATGTGTATAATAGTTAAGGTAGACTATGAAAATGTTTATAAATTAGTGAGATGAGATTTTCTTTGGTACATGTTGGATACATTAGGATTATGTGGTAGATTAAATGGATACACGAATGTTTGGAATCATACACCATGTCAATTTTGGTCAATTTTTGTCATTGGTAGTCCAACTTACGAATTCAAGCCAACAAAAGAAGTGATATAGAGGAACCCGTTGACACTTTTTCTGTTTTTGACAATTGTGAAAGGATTGGTTAAGATAGTAAGACAAGTTGTCAGGGAAAATTTCTCAGAAGGTGCTAAGGTAGGGGAGAGGAAAGACAAATGTAAAGTTGATGATATATTGTTTGTGTGACACAGATTTAAAATGTGTTGTTATAAAAAGTTTACTTATATATGTTTTAAAGTAGCTCGGACCTAGACTAAATTTTTATAAGAGTAAGATTAGAGAGATGTTACGGGGATGCAGACATATTTTATTATTCCATATTCATTTTTATAGAAAAAATTCATCTTATTCCCGTACCCAAATTAAATGAGTATCAAATTTTTTGTCAAATCCCTATTTCTATTCCCATCAACTAACGGGTATATACTCGTACTCATACCAATACTCGTTTTGTTACTCTTTCAATATTAATTAATTTTTATTAAATAATAAAAAATTACGGTAAATGAAATATAATATTATCAAATATTTAATATTAAAAGAATTATTGTTTTTTTAATATAAATATTTAAAAAGAAATTAAAATGGTATATATTTCAAATTCGAATACCAAATAAAATTTCATAAGAACCAAAACATTCATTAAATTTGTAAACATTGATGAAGCCTAGTTGATAAAATATTTTTAAAAAATATAAAAGGAAAACAAATATTTAAATTAAAATATATTTTAAATGTTTGTTTTCTTCAATTTTTTAAATTCCAATGAATCTCTTTTTTATACACTAATAAAAGTTATAATACATCATTTGATCAAAATCACGCAAAGAATAAAGATTAAAATAATAATAATTTTAACATAGATCTTGTATCTTTTGAACTTCAATATATGTTGGATAATGATAAAAAAAATTCATGCAATTACATTAAAATTTTATATTATAGTAAATAAAATTTATTTACACAATTATAGTAACAAAATTACAGTATGATAATGAGTTAAAAAATAAAAAATAATTATATCAAAATAGTATTCTATATGATAAAAGTAAAAAACAAATAAAAATATTAAAAACTTATTAAATGTGTGTCTTAGAATAATTTGAGTAAGGAGAACAATTGTATAATAAAGAATAGGTAAAATAATTCCATTGGTCCCCATTTTAGTAGAGAAATCTCAAGTAGGTCCCCTTATTTTCTTTTGTCTCAATTAGGTCCTTAATTTGAAAAATCGTTACAATTAGGTCATTTTCGTTAGTAGATCACTAACCGCGTTAACTATGTGCCACGTGGTTTTTTTTTTAATTTTTTAATTTTTTTCTTACAATTATTTTTTAAAAATACAACTTGTCACATCTCAAGCTTACGTTGTGCCACATGGCAGAAACAGTGTGATGTGGCAGTAGTAGTGTCACGATCACTATTGGATATGAAAAGTCTAAATGTAATCCCTATATTTGTTATTTATTCTCAATTTGATCCCAAATTTTGTTACAACTGAATTAATTTCATCCTTATACCAAATTTAATTTTTATATAAATTTTACAATGATATTTTTATTATAATTAATATTTTTAAAAAAATTAAGTTTATTTAAATGTATATTTTGTATTGAAATTTATTTAAATTTTGTTTTAAATATTTATATATCTATAATTTATATATAAATGTTGGAATTGCTTTAAAAATAAAAACTTTATAAATTCATATATCAAATTTTATAACAATTTTATAACAATTTAAAATAAATACATTTATTTAAAATTTAAAAAGTTATTCTTTTTTAAACCAACTCTAACATTTGTCTATAAATTATTGATATATAAATATTTGAAACAATACTTAAATAAAGTTTAATGTAAAATAAAAACTTAATTTTGTTAGAAATATCATCGTGACATTTGTATAAAGGTTAAATTTTGTCTCAATTTGAATAGATATGAAATTACTTCAGCTTTAAAAAACATTGAGACCAAAGGAACTAAATTGAGAATTTTCACATTTAATAGTGACACGTGGCACTGTTATTGCCACATCACATTGCCTCTTCCACGTGGCACATTGTTAGTTTGACATGTGGCAGTTTTTTTTTAAAATAAAAAATAAAAGAAAAAACATATGGTGACACGTGGCACATAATTAACTCTATTAGTGTATTACTAACAGAAAGGATCTAATTGCAACGAATTTTCCAAAATATGGACCTAATTGAGACAATAAAAAAAGAAGGGGACCTACTTGAGATTTTCCTACGAAAATGGGGACCAATGGAATGATTTAACCTTAAGAATATGATAAGATGAAAAATACATTAGACATCTAAGAAAATTTTTCAAATATCAACATAATATAGTCAATGTTAAGAGATGATTGTTTCAACAAAAACAAAAGAGTTCTTCAAATGAAACAAAAATTAATAATAATAGAGTAAAAAAGATAACTTTTTTGCTAAATTCCTCTTTTAGTCCTCTTATTTGTTGTGAAGTTTCAAAATGGTCCTCTAATTATTCGGTATCTCAATTTAGTCCTCCTATTTTCAAAAGTGACTCAATTTAGTCCCCAAAGTTAACAGTGTTAAGATTCGTAACGAAAGAGTGACATGGATCTTTGATTGTGTATAAGTTTTAATTACATGGTTCGTAGCGATGCTTATGTGTAAGATGATCAGCTGAGAAGGGAATTGAGTTCTTGATCATGGTGAAGGGATCACCTAGAAATCAAATTCAAAGCTTACGACTGTGATTTGGATCAGAAGGCACTGCATTGGAGTGATTTTCGTCATTGTGGTCGAAGGCGCTCAACAATCCAGGTGAGTTTAGCTTCAAATTTTTTCGAAATCAGTTTTAGGGTTTTAAGCTTTTGCCACCTTAGTACTATGTGAACAATGTTTGTTCAATTTAAAAGAGAGGACTAAATTAAGTCACTTTTGAAAACAGAAGGACTAAATTAAGACACTGAATAATTAGATGACCATTTTGAAACTTCACAACAAATAAGAGGACTAAAACAGTAATTTAGCCTAAAGTTTTTATATTACCTAATAAATGAAAGGTTTATGCTATTGAACACTTAAATTGAAAGTGTTAAACATTCTCACGTGAAAAAAAAATATACAATAAATAAAAATATTAAAAAAATAGAAATATTCAAATGTGGGATATAAAAAATATTTAATTGACATACATCATTTAAACATAATTGCATAAAGGTTATGATAAGATGAAAAATATCTTTGAGATACAAATGAATTTCATGACAAACCAAATAATTATAAGAAATAAAAAATAGAAAGTGTGTAGTGTGTGTTTGTGCGCGTGTGTGTATGTATATATATATATATATATATATATATATATATATATATATATATATATATATATATATATATATATAACTGACTATGAATATTTTAATAGTTTAAACGGGGTCAATGATATGGCGAGGATGGGTATTATGGCTTGTATGGAGACGGGGC
>Ga0214542_1012811_pt1 | contig 10526 bp, 6 predicted proteins | sample CNSS1metaG_FD_160096 | JGI IMG/M metagenome (GOLD analysis project Ga0214542, IMG submission 160096) | Root nodule microbial communities from cowpea collected in UCLA plant growth center, Los Angeles, California, USA - CNSS1 | ecosystem: Host-associated > Plants > Roots > Nodule | place: USA...
ACTTTTAATTCTTATATCTTTCTTTTGTAAGGTACCTATATCAAAATTTCATTAAGCCAAATCATAAGGGGTTCTTCTTTTTATCACCCCAAATAACAACACATGAACTACCAATGAAAGAGAGAATCCAAAAAATAGAGAGTATATTTCTTGACAATGGGGTGATTAATAAGTTTGTTCTTGCTCCTATCAATACAGGGTAATACTTTTTTTCCTAACTTTATCAATAATGTATTATTTGCAAAGTTAGATGCACAAAATCTAATTTTGTTGATTCATTTCCAATTTTAGCCAACATTGGGTTTAGCTTGGAATCAATCTTAAAATGGAGATAATTTATTATCTTGACCCATAGGCGAAAGACATTAATATGAGGCAAGATTTGAAGAAGTTGTTTGACATGGAAAAATCTTCTTAATGTGATTCACACATATATGTATACTTTTTGTATATTTTTTTTTACTTATATATACTTCATTTTTTATTTATTAACAATGGTTATACAAACCTACCAAGCTCAAAGAGGGTCTATGGTTTCAAAGTCTAAGTTAAGCAATATCAAGTGGACACCAATTAAGGTAGATTACAATTGTGTATTTGAAGATCAAATGATGTTGTTTTATTTGAAGGTTAATACCAATTGTATTAATGTTTTCTAGTGTCTAAAACATTCCAACGACCATGATTGTGGGTATTACATTTGTCGATATATGAAGGAAATTGTCACATATTGTAAAGGAGGGACAATTCCAATAGATGTAAGTTATCTTAATTGTATGTGTTATTCATTTGTAGTAGGATTTTGATTGACTAATTTAATTTAATTTTTCTTTGTTGTAGTATTTTTCTAGTTGTAGAAGTCGACAATATTCTGACAATCAAATCATTAAAGCCAGGGAAGATTGGTGTTTTATCATATTGTTAGTTGTATAATGCCTTATATAACAAAATAGGGAAGGTTAGGAACAATGTTTTGTCTAAAGTGTTTTGGCCCCAAAGTCTAGCAAAAAGGGAACATGATGGATGAGTACTGCAAATCTTAGTTTTTTTCTAATTTCTTTCATGTAATATTATACTTTTTTAAAAATATATAAACATCATTAAGTTTTTTGTGTAACTATGTAAGAATTTCAATGCCCTTTCATTTCAGTTTTGCTTGATTTCAAGTTCGAAGTCTTTATACAGGCATGTGAAACAAAGAATAGAATGAACATGTCCAAACTTGGAAACACTTTAAACATCATTCAAACCATTTAGGTCTTGATAATTGTGTTATTTGTTTCTGTTGGCAGATGATCTAGTGAAACTGCTCATGTCTTGTTGGTTCCGTTAATCATATTATTAGTTAATTAATCAACATGGTCATCATTGTCCATTAGGGATGCAATACTATCCATGAAACTACTCACTCTACAATCTAAATCACATTTGGTTAGTTTTGATTGGTTGTTATAGTTGTCATAAATGGTTTCTACAGGTACCACTAAAATGAGAAGGAATGAACAAAAAATTAAATAAATTATAATAAAAAACAATCAAACCAATACACAACGCTTATTTTAAAAAATGTTATCTATTGATGAATTGAAAAAGTGTTATCCAATAATGAAAAATAGACAATGTTTGTTTGAACAAGCACTATCTACTAATGAATTGAAAAAGCATTACCTATTGATGAAAAACTGCTCTCATAGACAACGCTTGTTGAGTCAAGTGTTGTCTATGAAAGCTTTGATAGACAATATTTTCTAAACAAAGCGCTATCTGTTGAAAAATATATAGATAAATCTTGTTTAGACAAGCGCTATTTATCAAGTGTCATTAGACAGCGCTTTTTTACAAGCGTTGTCTATTAATAGATACTGCTCCAATAAACAGCCCATAAAAAGCGCTATCTATTAAGAAAAAAAACGTTGTAATTGCCAAATTTGACGTAGTGAAAGTAAGAATTTCTAAAAAATAATAATGAGTTTTAAAGATCTTTTAGAATGTGAGAGTTAGCTAATAATAAATCTTCTTATATGCTGATGAATTTCATTATTAGTTGCTTGGTGTTGCATTAGTTTACTATTTTTCATTGATGTATTTACTTAGTTTTTCTTTTCATTATAAATACCTTTTGCATATGGATGCAATGTAACTTTATCATCGGTTAGGCATGGTCCCCATTGTTCTTTGTTTTTTTTTTTTTTTTTTTTATTTTTTTTTTTTTTTTTTTTGGTTTTTTTTCCTTTTTTTTTTTTTTTTTTTTTTTTTGTTAAAATTTTCATGTAATGAATGGTATCTAGCATGAGTTTATATAGAAAAAAAAGTAAAATTAATAAAAATGACTTAATTAAATTTTTTAATAATATTTAGTTTTAAAATTTAACTTAAAAATTAAAATCAACCTAAATTATTTGTTATTTTATTTTTATTCTTCATATAAACGTTATTAAAATAAATACTAAAAGCATTGAAATTTTAATTTGAATATGATGACATATTCGTCTTTAACTTTATCTATACTCATATATACAAAGGAAAGGAGATTCCTCATTTTGCTATCTACATTTTTTTCTAATTTTTTCTTTTAAATATTTTTTAAATTAAAATAATTATTTATAAATTTTACTTTTTAAAAGACTAATGTTTTAAATTTAACATTTTTTTTCGATTTGATATTTTCTTTAAACTTTATTTTATTACAAAAATAAATAAAAATTATCTTGATTTTATGATTGTAATAATAACAAAAACAATATAATTATTATTATTATTAAAAAGTTGAACCCACGTACATGTGTTTTCATCACTGTATATAATGTTAATAACCTATACAAATTTGTTTTAACTTTAATTATAGAAATATGATATTATATTTTTTAATAACATTTAATTATTGTAATAATTTTATTAATATCGGTTGGATCTTAATTAAATAATTGAATGTTGAAATAGAGTTTTAACTAGTTCAAAAGACCATGTTTATTTTTAATATATTGGTAATATGAATAAATAAAGTAAAATACATAAGAGAATCTTGATACGAAGAATCTCCCTTTGGGATTCTCAAGTGAGTAACATTTGTATATTTCACTTATTTTTGTTAATTGCAATTTAAACATTTAATTAATCCATTTTTTTTTAATTTCAATATCTTAAATGACTCTAACCATTATATATTCTTAACTTAATATTGGGTTAAATATGATTTTGTCGCTTAACTTTAAATGAATTTTGAAATTAGTCAATTTCAAAACTTTGGACTAATTTAGTCATTTATCTTTCGAAATACGTGAATTTAATATTTTTAATCAAATTTCATTAAGTTTATTTGACATTTCAAGTGCGTTTCATAATAATACTTGATTTAACATTAAAGCAAAAATGTGTCAAACAGTATAAACAAGTCAAATATAATCTAAAATACGTACGAAGCATCAAATAAACCTAATAAAATTTGATTAAAATGACTAAATTCACGTATTTCGAAAGATGAAAGACTAAATTGGTCCAAATTTTTAAAATAGACTAATTCTAAAATTCACCGAAACTTAAAGGACCAAAAATATATTTAACCCTTTATTTATTTTTTTTATTGTGCTTAAATCCAGTTTTGATTTTATCATTTTATAAATATGTATGTTTAGTATTTATACAAATGTAATTATACATTTAGTCTATACTAATGTATGATCCGATTTGTAACAGAAAACATTAACGTATCCATCAATAATAACTATTTTAATTTTATTCAAGTAGATTATTATACACTAATTTTAAATAATACATTTTGACGTTTGTTACCACTGAAAGCACCTTTACATTTTTTTTAGTTCATACGCGATAAATTAGAAATGAAGTTCTTTAACTTTTAGTTTAATATATGCACATGTACTTTAATTTGAATCACAGTTTGAATAGTGTATTTATTTGTGTTTGACATATATTCATGTTTAATATTTTAAGATATTATACTAATATTTATCAATAAAATATTTTATCATAAAGTAGAAGATTTTTATGATGATAATATTTTGTAATTTTTTATGACGACAACTTTAATATGTACGATTTTAATTTGGATTTACACAATAATAATTATATATTTATTATATTTTTAAAAATTATTATATATTTTTTAATATATATATATATATATATATATATATATCACTATCGTATCATATTATTTTAAAAATAAATGTATTAGTGTACTGGATACATGTCATGTCTTTTATAGGTATCATATCCATACATCATAGGTTAGGGACCATTTTATAAGAAACAAAATTAGTAAAAAAGAATTAAAACTGTGAGAAAAATGATTTAAGTCTATTGATTATATACACAATATTAATTAGTTTTAAAATTGATTTGCTACGACCCCCCGGCTTATACAGAACCGATTCTTAAATGTACGCTTAAATCTTAAGATGATTATTTAAAACTATTATTTTGATTCAATGATTACAAAAACAATTTTTACATATCAATATTTTATTAAGTCTAATAGAAAACAACTCAGCAAAGTAGAATAAATAAATAGTTGGGGCTCATCATGATTTTGAAAGCGTTAAATTACAATTGAGTGTTAGTTCCCTTCGTCTTCAGAAACTGATAAGTGCAATCATTAACAAGGGAATAAGAACAAGGAAGTGATGCTACTTCTCTTGTTCTCCTATGTCTCTTTTTCTTTTTTTTTATGGAAGTTTATTGATAAATCAAATTTAAATTAATCAACCTCATATATATATATATATATATATAACCCTACTGAAAGAAGAAAACGAAAACCTAAGAAAAGAGATTTCTGATGACACCTTCATGTTAGCAAAGCTTGTTGTAGGTTGAACATATAATTCAACCAAGTAATTCAATTTTCCTTTAATGGGCAAAATTTTGGATTGTGCGAGGATTCTAGTATTTTACGTGAAAGGTAAGGTTTTTCGCATTCATAAAAGGGTTTAAGTAATAAGTTGAAGTTCAAATAGATTTCCTTATAGAATTGTTGGATGATGTAATTTTGGATCTCGCGACAAATTTATGGATTTCTCATATTATCATATTCTAAGCGTATGTTTGGTCAAATATTGAATAAGTATAAACATGAAGAGTAAGAAGAAAAAAAAACTCACTTACCACTTTATTTAAGATTTTGAGTTATATATATAGTGTATTAACTTTTTTTTATTGTTCTTACCAAATTTGGATGAAGGATGTCCAAAGTAAAAGGAATGGACTCTTTGAATTTATAATTTCAATAGTTGGTTGTCGAGCTATTTGAATAACAAAATTCACCTATAAGTCTCCTACTTGAGACCTAAAAGAAATGCGATTTATTTTTAGAATCACTTTTCTTTTTCATAGACGGTGTCAATATTTTAACTTCATCGACTGAAAGAACATTATTAGGATCAATCACTACATTTGAAATATTGTTTGTTTTGAAACCTGAAATTCTTTCACGTTTATGTCCTTAAATATGTATTTTGAGTGTAAAAGAAGAAACACATTTTTAAATTGTTCTTGACCTCAATTCTTAAAGAATGTGAAACTATTAAATATATTTAAACACTTGTATATAATATTACAACAAAAATTCCTAAATTTACCAACAAAATTTTACTGATAAAAATAAATTTGTCAACAAATTTAATTTACAGACGAAATTTAAATACCAATGAATGTTACTCAGAGAAATAAATTTGTCAATAAATCTGTTAGTAACATACATATCAATTACTAACGGATAATTTTGTCAATAAAATCTTTCCATAATTACATATCTCAAAATTTGTAGGTAAATTCATTGGTAATTCATCCATTTAAAGTTTATTGATAAAAAATTCATTTAAATTTTATTGATAAAATGTCCATTTAAATTTTCCATAAAAGTAATTTTAAATAAAAGAAAACATTTATTCCAAATTTTCTTTCTTTTATAACATGATATTTTTAATGCTATTAATTATCATGTTTTATTATTCTTTTAATTTTTTGTCTTAATTCATTCATTCATTAAAATTTTGTAGATAAACATAATTTTAATTTTAAAAAGTTTATTCCAAATTGTTCTTATAATTTTCGTGTTAATTAATTAAATATGTAATTCAAATGTATTATTTTTGTTACTTGTTTATTTTTATTTTTATTTTTATCTCTCTTCTTATTTTTGTTTTAATAAAAGCTATTTACGATTGTAATTTGTAATTTGTTTTAAAACCTATAAAAACCCTAATGTAGGTGAATTCCTGATGCTCTAACCCAGTTAAAAAATATATGAACATTACAAACCCTAACTACATCTCATCCTTCAAATCATTTACGCTGCCACCACTTCTCCTTCTCGAGGTGTCGTCGTTGGAAGCCCGCGACCATGTTCACTAAAACCAAAACCTCCATGTTTGCGGCTGCGCCTTCATCACTCAAACACTGGTGGTGCTCCTGCTGCTGACGGTCAATGGTTGTTACAGATGTGATGGTTGACAGTTCAGTTTCTTTACAATTTCAGTTTCCTGTATTTGCATATTCAAGTCATTTCCTCCTTTTTGCATTAGGATTGGTTGTTACTTTTCGAAGGATCTGTATTGTAGACAATGAAACATGAGGGGATTGAATTGGCAGGAGAGGAAATAAATGAAACACATGATATGCACACATCTAATGTGCTTCAGAGGCCAAAAGCTATTTACAATTTTTACGATGAGATTTTACACCGAGAGGACCAGAAGAAATGTGATGTGAAAGCATGTTAATAATGCTAACTATACCAATGTAGTTGTTGCAATGAGCGATTCATCTGATGGACCACTTAATTATCTCCACATCAAAAATAAAATTCAATTGTATATTTAAAATTTAAATTTAAAATTGAAACAAAAGAAATTATCAATAGTGATAATTACTGAAAGATATATTCGTAAGTAATTATCGAAAAATATATCCGTTGATAATTATCTAAGGATTCAAATTTCTGTTGGTAAATATTGTCGATTGTGTTTTTATAATTAAATTTTTACCCATTGAAAATCTGGCAGAAAATGCAATTATCATTGAATTTATGTTATTATTGGTGGATATTGATCGTTGGTAATTCTTTTTATTTTTTAGTGTGTTAATTACTTGTTGATCTTAATTATATTGTTTGATGTAAAAGAAGTTAAGTCGAAGATCAATCCTCGTAATCATATTGTGTTTTATAAAAAAGAATAATCTATTATTATGAGAGGGAGCTAAATATGAGTACTATAGTTATCAAATTGGATAACATTATGTAAAAGTTGGTCTACCGGTGGTTAGAAAAGAAGGTGAGAGAGTTTGTTGGTTCAAATCTCCAAATAACAAAACTAATAACTAATATTTATTGATAAAAAAATATCATAATATAAAAAAATATAACATGACTAAGTGCATGTAATAGAAAACACTATTTTTCTAAAGTTCTTTAGATTTATGCTTTTAATTTCTAATCTAATTTTTTTACCTATTCATATTTTTGAATTTTTCCAAATCTTAAATATTGTGTTCATTTAATAGTATTAACTTATAATAAGTTCATTAACTTGTTATGTCATTAATAGTTTAACGAAATAATTATATATAATTTGTTATTCATTATTAACTAAACTCACATTTTGCACTTATATAAACACAACAGATTAAAAATAATCAATATAAACCCATTAATAAGTTTATTTTTTTTATCCGCAAAGTATAAGTGTTTATATATATATATATATATATATATATATATATATATATATATATATATATATATATATATATTGGAAGTACTTGGGGTACTCCAATCCGTATACAAAAATATATATAAAGTGTTCCTAGTCATTCTACCTTTATATATCAAGGTTAATGACATGTACATTTGATATCAAAGATCCCTACCAACCAAATAAGTAAAAGTGTTTCTATCACATCTATAACTCATAAAGCAATATAGATTTATGTGTACATTGCTAGGGAAGCATAATCAATAGTTATGATTCCAGGACTTTGATCAAATTATTCAATAGTCTTTGTTTCCATATAGAGGTTTCAAATGGTGCTCTTGGAAACACATTGCATATTTCTTCCGTCACATCAATATCCCTCGTTCATTGCTTGTTGTTTTCCTGATTATGCCTTCAACATGTGTTCATCCCAGTTGTGAGTGTTTTAGCAATCACCCTTTGACATTGTAATAGCATGCCTTCTCCTTGTTTTGGGTAGTTTTCAATTGCCCATTCTTCTAGTCCCTTCTGCCCTTTATATATATCCACACCTATAACCAAACAAACCTGGAATATATTTGTTAAAATTCAACCCCTCCCCCTCCCTCTCGCCTTCCATTTAACCACCCACCCCACAAATGTTCTTACCTTTGTAGTCCAATATTTCTATGGTTTGCTATGATATAGATCTGATACAGTGTATATGACACATGCACCAATCCGAAAAAGAGAAGCTTACCTTAATGCTTTTATGTTTCATCCATGCCCACACTCTTAGTTAAGTTATACAAAATATTTCTTCTGCATCAGATATGGCATTGCTAAACACAACATTGTTCCTATGTTTCCATATACTCCACATGACAACCACCCATACCCCCTTCCGAATTTCATTCCCTTAGTGGTTGAGTTCCAATACATGGAAATGTAGAGAGCTTTTGTAAGGCTGATTATAGTGGACATTCAAGATCCTTACCCATTTGTTGCACGTGTTCCAAACTTTAGAGGCAACTTTACAATCAAAGAACAAATGACTTACGCTTTCTTCTTGCTCTCCACAAAGGGCACAACCATAATTATTCAATAAAACTCTTCTACGTCTAAGGTTTACCTTTGTAGGTACTCCCTTTAACATAACACGCCATGCAAAAAAAATTGCTGGTGGAATAACTTTAACCCTCCATAGGCTTTGAAAGAATGGAAGTTGTTCTCCATTGCAGATGTCTTGCATCTTTTCATATGCTGATTTAACTGTATATTCCTTATCTTCCCCATCCATCCACTGTAGACTATCAACTCGTCTGCTATCAATATTTATCCTCTCTAGGTCTACCATAAAAGATTGAAACAAATTATTTTCCCATTCAAACCATTCTCTCCTCCATCCAAGATTCCATTCCCATTTATCATTTTCCCACTTCCCACATTCGCTTATGGTTCTTTCTTTTTTATTTGAAATTAAATATAATTTAGGGTAAGAATCTCTAAGTGCTTTCTCCCTTGCCCAACATCTTCCCAAAACTTTATTATAGTCCCTGAACCAACTTTCCAAGTCACACTTTCCTCAAACCAAGTTCTTTCTTCACCTAATCCACAAACCTTTCGGAGATCGTTCCACCAACGAGATTCTCTTTGTCCACACTTTCTATCATCCAAGCTTTTCCATGAACCATACTTTGAATCTCCATTAATAAGTTCGTATAACATTTTTTTCTATCACTAGTTAATTCAATTCCTTGACAACAATTTTTTTAAATACAAATCAAAATTTATTATTAGCATACAAGATGTGGCCACAAAATGTGGATAATGCAAATTCAAAATATTCACTTTCGATCAGAAAACAAATTCTACTATTATAAGTGTGAAAGACAAATAACAAGTAGCACTTACAAATAATGAGATCAACTTTAAACCATAAAAATAAGTGTTCATACCTAGATCTAGAGTATGGACCTTTGTAGAGGTGGCAAGATCTAAGTGGTGGTTAGAATGCTCTTGAAGGGTGGAATCGAATCCTTATTGTCTGAAGGGGGGAGATCCACCTGCAACAGACTTTGATGCTCAAGTTAGTAAAAGAGCTTTAGGATCTTTATAAGTATATGTAGGGATGTCAACAGGGCGGGTAGGATACGGGCAGTAGCTCCCCCATACCCTACCCGTTGAATAAATATACGCCCCGTACTCGTACCCATATCTGTCGGGTATCCGTTATATGGGTACCCACCTATTTTTTTCATATCCGCGGGTATCCACGGGTATCCACGGGTACTTGCGGATATTTACAAAATTATTTAAAAACAAATATTTGATCACAAATTCAAATAAAATAAAATAAAATACATCACTGTCATAAATTTTAAATAAAGTTTAAATAAACTCAAGTTCATACAAGTCTAAATAATTATAAAAGTAAATATAAAATGACGTTCAATACAATTGAAAATTCAAATTCTTTCATTAGTGCTTTGATAAAAAAATACACTTTCTCCGATTGATTCCTAAAAAATAAACAAAATAAACAAATAATAAACCTCAATCGTCATATGCCAAGTATTCTTATTTTAATTTCATCATTTGACAACAAGCATACCATAAACGTCATTGTCTATATAGGATTTTATGTATATGTCTAATTTCAAATAGAGGAAAGAGAAGAATGTCAAGGGGGTGTATCTCAAAGAAGACAACATATCAATATTTGAAGTATTGAAGAATGAAGACAAGATGTGCAACGTAGAAAAATTAGGCCAGAATGTTTTTTACAATATATATATATATATATATATATATATATATATATATATATATATA
>Ga0214542_1012813_pt1 | contig 10525 bp, 6 predicted proteins | sample CNSS1metaG_FD_160096 | JGI IMG/M metagenome (GOLD analysis project Ga0214542, IMG submission 160096) | Root nodule microbial communities from cowpea collected in UCLA plant growth center, Los Angeles, California, USA - CNSS1 | ecosystem: Host-associated > Plants > Roots > Nodule | place: USA...
TTAGCCAATTTTAGTTTATTGACTTCTTTATAACATTACACCCCAATCTCATAACCTATATGAGAAAGATCCATTCACAACCTTGGTCCTTAGGGATTATCATGCTCCCACGAACCTATCTGCTCGTGGTCCAACTCTACGGACCTCCCCGCCCATAGTCCAACTCTACGAACCTACCCGCTCGTAGTCCAACATGCGTGAACACCTACTATGAACCTCTCCGCTCATAGCAGCATCAAGTGTGAGCACGGAACATATGAACCTCCCCGCTCGTATCCCCACACAAGAGTACAACAGATACAGACCTCCCCGCCCGCATCAAACACGCATCTCAAATCTCCGTTACGAACCTCCCCGCTCGTAACTACTCCAGCACACCCCTGACCAAGCCATTAAGATCATCCATGCAAATCCATCTGCAAAGGACCCCTGCCCCTGCGCTATTGCCTGGTGCTTCCTAAGTGCCGCTAGGCGAACAGGCTCCAGACCGCTTGGCGGTGTGCCTCTGCCGTCAGGCGCCACTCTCCCAGTAATTCCCCTATTCGTGGCTCATCGCGTGGCGGAGCTTCTCCTACCGCCAGGCGCCACACCAGTAAAAAAAATCTTCTACTAGTTTAGGCACTTCCAAGGATTTCCAAACACATCCAATCATTCAGTCTTACACCCAGATCACCAATTTCAAGTATTCACAATTCTACAATCATCAAATCATCAAATCATAAAACATCAACCAAAGCAAGTACTCGTGTATTTACATTTGGAGTTTAAGCATACAAGGATCAATCCCCTGCTCATACAGGTGACACTAACAACCAATATTCCAGTAATACCATTACCTCACCTCTTTACAGGAACACTACTTTCATATCACAAAATCCCAACATGCAGTTTATTAAGGACACTCAACATCAATCCACACACATTCTGCTTCAACACTAATATGTCACTTTTAAACAGTTAAATAACCAACACCCAACTAGGCACAAATCTCATACCAGCAATCTAGACACACAAGTACCCATACAATTTTATCCTACTATGATACTCATTTCAAGCTTCCTCATGATTCCTTAAATATGGTTCAAAAATCAACACAACCCATTTTATAATTCTTACATCATACAATCACCCTCAGTTCCTATACTATCAGTCATTCACAACACCTATAAATTTCACTTTATTTCCCACTGAGCACGCCAACCCACTACTGGCAGCTCAGTATCACCTTGCGGCATAGCGTATACCGTCGGGCGGTGCGTCAAGTACCTGAAAACCTCTAGTTTTCCTCACACCCACAGAAATAAATCTAATATCCTTAATTCCTGAATCAACATTCCATCACCGATTCAACCAAATGCATTCACACATTTAGCACGCACTGATCACTTTATACAATCTGATTAAGGCTTCTTATTAACATATGGCCGATTCACGTACATCACAATTACCAATCGCACATAGCCCATAGAAATCATACATTTGTACACAACTCCATATTTATCACATTCCCACCCACAAGTTCATCATCATCAAACCACGCCAAGGAACCTATTATCAATATTATATAATTTCAGCAGTCCAAACATATCACAAAAGCATAAAAAACGCATCAAATTATGCAGTTCCAATGCGCGTCGCCTGGCGGTTCTTGATTGTTGCCAGGCAGTTCATCACAGAACCCAAAAATCATCAGAAATGGTTGTGTCGCCTAGCGGAGCATTCTTAGTCGCCAGGCAGTTTCTAGGCAGACACCCAAAATTTACGAAAGTTTACGTGAAATGGAAGGGAACTCAACATTCAAGCCATGGAATCATTCCAAAATAATACAAACACGATGAAACAAGCATGGACAACTCCTCTTACCCAGTTTCCTTGCTCCTAGTCCTTCCCAAAGATCTCTTCTCGTCCCCAAAGCTTCAACATTTGCTCCCACTTGAAAACTCCTTTTCCAGTACCCCCCCTCTCTCGCTCCAAATTGAAATTTTCGTTTCTCCCTACCTTCCCTTGCTGCCACACACTAAAACTCTATGCTTTCTCACTCACTCTTTTCCCTCTCACCAATTCAGCCCAAAATAAATAAAAAATGAAATTAATTTAAATTTAGAGTTTAATGGTCATTACTTTTGATTACTGCACTCAAACTGACTCCTCTCTGGTTTCTTAGGGAATTTTTACAGTTTCTAGATTTTTTTCCATCACTTAACAAAATAAAAATATAAAAGGTCTACTTTCTTTAGCCAAGATTCAAACCCAAATCCTTCCAACCCATCAAACACATACAAACCAACAAACCATCACATTATTCATGTCAATTCACCCATTCGTACGAGCTTAAATCATGCTTCCGCATTGACAATATATTTGCAAAACAAAACAAAATTATATAAACATACTAATGACATACATAGGACTTGAACCCAAGTCCTCTCAACATAATCAAGTGCTCTAAACCACTTAAGTTAACATTATTTCTTGTTTAGGGTTTATCAAGGAACTCCCTTAGGGTATTCTCAATCCATCATTTCTTATACTTTATTAATTATTAATTGTATGAATTTACTAGGTCTTACACTAGCCCCTTCCATCAATGCAATTAGCCATCTATGCATCTCATTCATAGTTGCATGACAAAACATGCAAATGAATCAATAATAATGTTTAATCATCCATTTGTTTTTCTTTCACCAAATACACTATACTAATGCATATGTGAATATATAAACATCCAATAATTGTTTTCTTAAAGAGAAAATCATATCATATGCTTCAAATTGGTTACTAATGTATGCTAACAATTGCATAAAATAAGTAAAACCTTTGAACATCTTGCATTTGCACTTTTAGAATAGTTTTGAATCTAGTAACATTGATATTCACACAAAAAAGTGAAGTTGGTTACATAATTTGAATACAAAAACAAATAGGTTCACAATTTGTCCTATAATATAAGATATCTACCCTTTTCCACTAAAGTCAAAGCAGAAAGAACTGACTCTTACATTCTCTAGAGCAGAAGCAAGATTTATCATGATATTATCTTCTTGGACATAGAAAAATGTTTAAACATTGAAAATAAATTAATCAACATATTTAATATGTATGTATAATGAAATTAGATGTCATTAATTTTTAATAGCATTTACATAATAAAAAAACTGAGCTCACAATTTATTAAAAGGGAAAATTCACCTTGGTGGATCGAAGACCATGGCATAGGATGACAATCTCTACGGTTCCAAATTCATGAAGAATGCCAACTAGTTTACTGTCATTCTTTTTAGTTATAATGACTTTCTATTGCCGAGCTAGAAAAAGTAATTCACACACATAATAAATCTTATAATTTACAATGAATTTGTTTAAGAAATAACCCTCATATATATATATATATATATATATATATATATATATATATATATATATATATATATATATATATATATATATATATATACCTATTTTATATTATGATAACTACTTTATATATATTTCAGGAAACTTATATTATAGTAACCACTTTATATGTCTTTTAAATAAAATAAATTTTTTAAATAATTAATAAACTATAAATATTTCAAAAAATAATAATAAACCACCTTGAATATATATTTCCTAATTATTATAATATTTCATGGTCTTACATTTAATCTATGTTGTCTAGTATATATTGTTAGACCTGTCTAATCAATATATAGACATACTTGTCTAGTGTTTGTGTATAGACTCCTTTAATTAGTGTATGGACATACGCTATTCTAAATGACTATATTATTAAAGTTTACACGGCTAGTTTAAACGATAAAGTAATTAACAATTATAAAAGGATAAAATTAAGAATAAGAAAAATTGTATTGAAACAAAATAATTAATGCTTTCTACATATAAGTTATTCTTTAATAATAAATATATAAAATTATGTTGAAAAAAAGTTAATGATGGGTAAAATCCATCTAATGACACACATTAAAAGAAGTAATTATTTATTTATTTTAAAAATTCATGAATCTTTAAATTCATTTCAGGGACGCATATTGTAAAGCCTCTTTTTTCTTACTGCCTTAAGTTTTAGGGCTTGGCCTTTTAGTGGGCCTAAGATCAGCCCACTTAGAGGCTTCAGGACCCTAAGTTGCCCTTTCAGTTTCCATTCTACTTGTACTTGGCAAACATCTCACTCTCAAACTCTTCTCTTCGTTACAGATCTTTGCTAGTGTTTGGACTTCCCTCCTTTTCCAAGCTAGCTAATCGATCTTTTCTGTTCCTCTATTCCACGTAAGTTCTTTTAGTTCATCTTCGCCTTTTCCCAGCTGGTTTTCTGAGCCAACAAAGATTCATCGTGATAACATTATGTTCCTTTTGTTTCACCTCTTTTCAACTCACAAAATTTGCCACTAGAGCTATTGTGCTCAGCTGGTTGGGTGTGCGAGTCTTTGGTAGCCTTCTTCTAGGTAAGGGAAGCTAGGGCTTTGTTGTTTTCAAGTTTTAGATGTATGTTTGGTTGATTTTACATACTGGATGATTGATATATGTTATTGGTTCTGTGAAAATACGTGGATTATACTGCTATGATGATGTGAATCTGTTTCTGCACGAGAGAGTGGTGAGCTCTACTGAACTCGCTTAGGTGAGCGGGTTGATCGCTCAAAATGAAAGCTTTCGCTTAAGCGAAGAGCTCTCGCCTAAGCGAGAACAGCAACAACTCACTCCCATCTGTTTCGAGGGCTCGCCTATGCGAAGGCCACTTGCCTGAGCGAGAATAGTCTCATCTGAGTGAGTTGGGCTAGCTTGAGCGAGACCTCGACGTGCTTCCTGTTGTAGTCTCGCCCAGACGAGAGTAGGTAGCTTGAGCGAGGGGTTCCTCTGGCTGAGCGAGGGCTCTTTAGGTTGAGCGAGATTGGCAGAGTTATGTGTATATATGTATGCTTCACATGATTGGTTGATGTGCACTTGAAACAGTTCAAGTCATGACGCTATATGTACTATATATGTTATATTGGGGCTGGAAGTTGATGTGTTTGGCATGAGCTTGGTGTGATATATGCTCAGTTAGTTTGGTATATATATACATATTGGCATGAGATTGATGTGTATGAGAACTCTATGAGTGGTTGGTGAAACATGGATAAGGTATGGGTAGGACGTAATTCCATGACCTTCATAGTGAGTGCTCATGTTGGTGCCTCATCTAATGAACGTAATCCCATGGACCCTCCTAGTGAGAGTTCATGGTAGTGCCTCAACGTAAGGACGTAATTCCATGAGGGTATCGTGGTGGTACCTCAAGGCCAGGACGTAATTTCACAGAGGCCTTGTGGTGGTGCCTCACTGCTAGGACATAATTCCACGATCTCGTGGTGGTGCCTCGTTGTACGTATCCGGATGGTCAAGTCTAAGAGTCTTAATTGTTTTGGTAATTCATGTGTGGATGTCTGATGTTTATGCTTGATTTTGAAAGGTGCATGTTGAGTGTCATGATATAAGAATCTCTTTCACTAGCTTACCCTTTGCTTGTTTGATTGTTATGTGTGTGGTCTTTCTCCTTAGCGATGATCATCAATTTTTATTGATGTGAACATATGTGAGGACCCCTAGCAGTGGTAATGACAATAGGGATGTTGCAGCTTGATGGTTATGGACTGGTATTAGGCTCTCTATGGAGCCCGTCGCTGAAGGAATGTTATTAGTTGGATTTCTCTTGTCTAAACAAGAACTTGTGCTACTTTTGATCTATTGCACTTATGTTAGGCAGTGTGGTGCCTCTTTTCTTTTGTTATGAATATGTTTGTGGTACGGTGTACCTTCATATCCAAATTTTCGTACTCTTTGGATATTTATGTATGTGGCGTTTTATTAAATTGGATTTATCTATTTAATTGGGACGTTACACATATCATGAATTAAATTCAATTTCAACATTGACATAATTGATGATTCAAACATTAGTGTGGACATTTTAAATTATTAGATAATAACTTATTTTACAAAATAAATTAAAATATATTTTTAAATTTAATTTTATTAAATAACTAAGTAGTGAAAAATGATAACACAAAAAAAGTAGTATAAAAAAAGAATCAATAAAAGTCATGGGTAAAAATGTAAATTAACTCTATAAAGACATATGGAAAAAATAAAAAATGTTAAATGACTAAAACTAACAATTGGAAAACTTGTTAACAAAATAAAAATAGGTAAGAAGGTAACTTTCCTAGATAATAGATAAGTTATTTGATAATATGTGAAACTTTCTTTTTTTATATAACTTTTTTATGCATTAATATTGGTATTCCATTTTTGTAAAATGAAAAATCTTTTAAAAATGCCTTCATGCAGGATTGAACTACAGACCTTCAGTTTACAAGACTGACGCTCTACCACTGAGCTATAAAGGCTTGATACTTTAAATTATTTGAAGATTCGTACATATGATTAGTAGGTAATTTTTTTTATTCAAGTTCGCAAATCCATGCTAATTACTTATGGATATAATTTTTTGTAAACATTTCGGATTTTACGTACAAAAGAATTGGTAGGTAAATTTTTTTCATATTACTTACGAAAAAAATTGTATGTAAATGAATATTACATATTCGTATGTAAAATCTGTAGGTAATATTAAATTTACCTATGGATTCAAATCTGTATGTAATTATTGGTAGATAAATCATATTTTTCTTGTTGTGAAGTTGTTTTCCTCAATTATGTCATTAATTTCTTGGATTGGAGGAACTCTTGTACAATAATATGAAGAAGGTACATTTATATGGGATACATTATAATAGATTAGGTTAGACAAATGATATAATACAAAGGCATCATATTTTTTGAGAGAAGGGTATAAGGGCCACGATATATATGATATTTTTTGTATGAATGAATTCAATGAATGGGGTGGTATGTGATGGATGAGCTCTCATTAATATGTCAAAGGGTAATGAGTTGACCATGCTTATATGCATTATTATGAATATGGTATATGGTGATGATATGGGTTGGTTTTAGCAAATTGAGTTTATATAAGAGAGAGTAATTTCATACATGGAAAGAAATACAACAAGAAATTTTGAAGTTGGATGAAGAATTCACTAGTAGGCATTATTATGGATGAGTAATAAATCTTAGATTGAGATGCATGACTGTATATGCAATGATTTGTGATGATTACACAGGGAAGTAAAGCAAATTATTTGCAGTAAATGCTCAATATACATGTGAAAGTCACACACCTTTGAATTACATACAAATGTTGGCTTCTTCTATATTTGAGGATTTGGATTGAGTTTTCACTTCCTCTGATGAGGAAATATTTACTCTCTCAAGCGTAGTCGGGCTTAGTCTCCTTCCATAAAGGTTAATTTCTTTCTCCCGTTGTTGTTGTATTCCATATATTTTTTAGTTGTTTTTTTCAATTTGACCTTTGACCTTCATGTTATAAAAACTTTCTCTTTAGAATTCTTTTCAAAATTTCTCTCTGCCTTCTCTCTATTTTTCTGATTCCACCACTCATTTGTTTGATGATTAAGAACCACTACTGGAGTCAACAAAAAACTAAACATAAATTATTTATCAGAATTGAAAACCAGGTAAGTTCACTTGGAAATTTAATTCTAGGGAGCTCTAAGGGTCTGAACATTGGACACCAACACTATGCTGCAAGACACTATTCTCGAGTGCAAAGGAACTCTAGTTTAATCCCTAAAGCAGTTTCCAATTTCATGTTTTCTATCTTGCTTCTGTTTGATTTAAGTTTCTATACCAATTTTACTTTTCCTATATTTGTTCTAAGTTTGTTGCAGTAGCTAGTTGAATTCATGTTTTCTTGTTAAGGATGTTGGTAGGAAATTTCATCTCCATTGCATATTTAATTTATGCACCTGCATATGCTTCTTTTAGGGTCTTATTAATGCATTCATGAAACCACAACTCACAATTATGCCTTATTCTGTTTTTGAAGTTTTCATCTAGATCATCATCGTTTTAAGCACCCAGAACACAGTAAAATCAATCCATTCACATTATATATATATATATATATATATATATATATATATATATATATATATATTCTCCCTTTAAATCCATGCTAGCATTCAATTCTAACTTATGAATAACACATGCTCAAACAAAATATAAGCAGCAACACTCTAACTATTTAAGCACATGATCCTATGCACTAATGCAATTTAATATTGACACACATGCCTTCATCAATAACCAATTCTCAACATGTGACTAACCCAAAGGGACATTCAAATTGATAGAGACTTACCACATAACCCAATCATGCTTCATTAGAAATTACTTGAAATTATCAAGAGCTTATTCATGTATTTTAAAGACTCCAAAATCACCAATATTGAGTAACATATATCTCTAGCTACTGACCTCCAAATCAAATCTCCACCGTTCAAAGTGAAGAACCACATGTTATGGAACACCTGTCAAAATTTTACCTAAATCGTACAGTTAACGAACCAAAAAATGGAATTTTACAAAAACTGTATGAACTAGAAAAATGGTGGCGCCTGGTGCCTAGCGGTAAAAAACCAACGCCGAGAAGTTCCTGTTCCGCGAAAAATACAAAAAACAACATTTTTCGTGAATCAGAGCACCACGCATCACTAGTATGACGCCTGGCGGTAACTAAGGTGCCGCCAGGCGGTTCCTGCTGTTCCAGGAACCCCAACATTCTTCCTGCACCCGCGAACCTTAGCCCATTCACCACAACTATGGTTTCCATCAATTTATGTCTCAATACTTACGTATTTAGGTTCATGTTTCATTCCTAAACTTCCAATCTAAGATACTTCATTAATAATTTCCCACTTAATTTCGTGTAACTTTGAGAATCACCAATCATCCACCCTAAAATTTACATTCATACAATTTTCCCCTATTATTATCCAATTACTTCATAATTATAATGATTCTTAATACTCCATAATCCATACATATACGCATTCCATTTCTTCTCATTTAACCTCGTTCCAGAATCCCAAAAACATCGAAATTGAGCCAAATAGGCTCGTGTCACTTGGCGGGTTCAAAACCATTGTCAGGCCATTCAAAGGAAAACCCAGAAACTGGGTTGCATTCATGCGTCGCCTGGTGCCCAGGGTCATGCCGCCAGACGGTTCCTCTCTAGGAACCCAAAAACAACACAAAATTTCATGTGTCGTCTGGCGGCAGTTCATTGTCCGCCAGGCGATTTCTGGAAAAATTCTAGAAACCCAGAAATTTGATTTGATTCGAAAGCAAGCAAGAAATCTTATATCATACATCATGCATATACCACAATAATCATAAAATTTCGGGTTCAGCTCCCCTAACCTGGAATTTTCTTTGCTTAGAGTTTGAATTATGAGTTTTCCCTTGAGCACCAATGCCCTCCCTTTGATTCCTTCCCAAAATAGCTCTTCAGAAACCTTCTTTCTCTCCCTCAACTGACTTTTTAATTAGGTATTAAGGGTGATTAATGGCCAAAATGAAAATTATCTCATTGATGGTGGTAATTGCCATTCAAGCACAATTATGAGATGGTTTTCCAGTCCCTACTTGGCTGCCCATTCAACCAATTCATGTCTTGTGATAATTCTTATAATTCTAAGGTTTTATTATCACTCAACATGATCATGCGCATAATTAAAATAATAACAATTAAATAACACATAAATGGCTTACATAGTAATCTCGAACCTAAGTCCTCTCACACAATCAAGTACTCTCAACCATTTGAGCTAGTACTTTTCCACATCATAACAATCTCCATTAAATGCCATAAAGGCTCCCCTACTCGTATTTATTAGATAATTATTTATTTAACTATTTAAATTTCATGGGTTTTACATACAAGATGTCGACCTCTTGTGTAACCAAAAAATTTCAAAATATTAAATTACGGATTTTGACTTTCGTAAGACAACTTAATAAATTGGATGTCGACATCTATAAAACGCTACCAATTTTTTTAAAAAAAAAAACTATGCATGTTGACATTCATAATCCTAATTTCCAAAGCGGATGTCGGCATCCATTTTTAGTAGACTTCAAAAAAATCGCAGTTTCATTTATATAGAACACAACATAAATCAAACACAACAAATCTAAATAATGGGTGCCAATGTCAACTCTAACCAAGTTTGTATCAACTATAATAGGTAAAAAGAAGTATAATATGTCAAAAAAATAAAAAATAGAAGGACTTACCTATAGGAAGGCAGCTTTTGAATGTGGGGGGAGAAGTTGCAACTTCACACTTGCGAATGTGGGAAAGCAGAAGGATGTGGAAAGCCGCAGGGAGATAAAGAAAATAATTACATATGTGAAGGAGATAACTAGGTTAAAATTGGGGGTGGGGGCAGATATGAAGCATTAAATAGGAGAGAGAAATAAGTTTTTTATTTTTATTGAGTGGTAAATTTGGAATTTTGAAATCTTTTGGGGCACTAAAGAAGGCATTGAAGGTGCAGGGAGAAGTCCCCCCCCCCCCCCCACCTTTTTTTTTTTTTTTCTCTCTTTCTTTATTTTT
>Ga0214542_1012814_pt1 | contig 10523 bp, 8 predicted proteins | sample CNSS1metaG_FD_160096 | JGI IMG/M metagenome (GOLD analysis project Ga0214542, IMG submission 160096) | Root nodule microbial communities from cowpea collected in UCLA plant growth center, Los Angeles, California, USA - CNSS1 | ecosystem: Host-associated > Plants > Roots > Nodule | place: USA...
TCCTCCGACATTTACTGCGTCCGATTTTTACGTTGAGGTTAGAACTTACGTTGTGGTTCTTTTCACCCATTACAAATAATATCTTTCCTATCATTCTTTCTCTCCCAATAATACACTATTAATACTTAATTTCTTTCTCCTACTCACTTTTTCTTCAGGGTTCATTCAACATTGTTCAAGAAATGGGTAAAAAGTCTTCTTATTCATCTTCCTCCATGTCTGCATGGAGGTATTTGCAACCTCGTTATTATATTAAGAGGCCTAAACGACTTGCAATGGTCCTTATCGTCTGCGTTTCACTCACATGGCTACTCTATGACCGCAAATCACTCAGCACTGGACAACAGGTTCTTTCATTGTCTTTTCTCATCTCCTCTTAAATTAACCAAGAATTTTCCATTTTCATTATAAATGTGAAACCGATATAAAATCTACAAGAGTTGTTTTCTTCTTTTATATAGCATTCAGTTGTTGTTTTGTAAAAGAAAAAAGTTTTGATGTTAAAAGGGACGGAAGGGTACCATGTTAATGTTTTCAATTTGAATAGTCTATTTGATCATTGTTAATGATGTGTTGGTTATGTAATCTTTTGTAAGTTTGGTTCTTTGAAATCATCTTTAAGTTGTTTTCTTTTTCTTTCTCTGGAGCTAGGATGACATTTTGAAATTGAAAGAAGAGGTTACACGCTTGCAGAATTCAGTAAGATGTGCAGATTTTTGTTATCTACAGGGTTATTTGTTATACTTTCAAAATTTTGTTTTTGTGCCTTCGTGGTAATTGACTTGGTTTGAGTTATTTGAAATTGCAGATAGAAGATATAAAAGGCCACATGAAAGACACGACAGAAAGTATTCAGAATGAGGATGAAGTCAACAAATTCGCTAAGGATATTTATGTCGAAGATGATCCTATAAGCATACAACGAAGAGATAAAATAAAAGATGCCATGCTTCATGCTTGGACATCTTATGAAACGTATGCATGGGGAAATGATGAGCTTAAGGTTTTTCATACTATTTTCTTAACTTTTTAGTTAATCCACTACTTTTTAGTTATATGCTTGTTGCTTGAGGAGGATGCAACCCTTTTGGATAAGCCATTGAACCTTGAAAAATAGATATATCTTTGAAGTAATATAAGAAATGACACTTCATTCAAATTTTGATCCATGAAGGGGATAAGTGAAGTTTTACGTTGCAGGACACAATAATATATGCAGATTCTTTCTTCAACTGAAATTTACCTATTATACACATTAGGAGAAGCAATAACAAAGTGTGTCTGCATGTTCCTTTCTAAATCCATTTATGTTTAATGCTATAATAGCACAGAGTTTGGAAAAGTCAAATTAAAACTATGCAACTAATTAGTTTGCTATTCCTTGCACAGCCACAATCAATGAATGGTGTTGACAATTTTGGCGGTCTAGGGGCAACTATAGTAGATTCACTTGACACATTATTTATAATGGGTCTTGATGATCAATTTAATAGAGCTAGAGAGTGAGTTGTATTTTATTTTTAGTACATTTGATTTTGCAATCCTCTATGTCTGCTTGAAAATGTTTGTTCTTTTTCTTTTCTACTTTTGCTAAAAATTGAATTGGACAAAAAGAAAAACAGAGAGGACAATACTGATTACATCGTTTTTGTAGTAAACAATTGAACATATTCAAAGCATCTAATGAGATAAATATTGCAGGTGGGTTGCTGAATCATTGTCTTTCGACAAGAGCATTGAAGTTAGTGTGTTCGAGACAACCATAAGGTTGAATTAGAAGGTTCAATCTTAGTTTTGTTGAAATGCTAATTTCCTCCCCCACCTAACAGTTGTTGTAGCTTTGTAGATTACAACAGTTTTTCTTTCTAATTCATTTTCTGTCATTTATCTATCATTTTGGTTTAGAGTGTTGGGTGGCCTCCTTAGTGCTTATGATCTCTCTGGTGACAAAGTTTTCCTAGAGAAGGCCAGAGAAATTGCAGATAGGTTGTTGCCTGCTTGGAATACACCTTCAGGAATCCCCTATAATAGAATTAACTTGGCATTTGGCAACACAAATAACCCTTCATGGTCGCGGGTATGTTTTGTCATCACTATGTTACTTCATTAATTTGTCTAGAGTATATGTCATAACGCAGAATCTCAGCTTTCTATCAAAATCATTTCTAATCACTGATACTATTCTGTTACTAGAGATTTATAACCTGATGACTTGAGTTTTGTTTTTGTAAATTGTTGTTTGACTTGAATATTTGGATCATGTTCACCTCCAACATCACTGATTGATAAGAGGTCCTTTGATTGCTTGATGATCATATCAATGTCTTTTGTTTTGGTGTTGAAAATTTACTGTCTCCTCTGTGGAACTCATACTACATTTGTTAATACAACATACCATATGGTGTGTTGTCTTGCAAATCTTAATTGCATCTCATTGTTACATATTGTGATTTATTGTTGATTGTTTTATGTTCTTGATTGGTCGTTCTTTATTACTAGGGAAACAGTATTCTTGCGGATTCTGGTTCCGAACAACTCGAATTCATTGCTCTCTCTGAAAGGACAAAAGACCCCAAGTACCAAGAAAAGGTGACATTTTTCTACTTTTATGTGTTTTTCTTAACTGCTTTTTTGGCAAGAAAAACTGTCAACTTTATATGTCTTTTCCTTCATATTTACTAAACATTTTTATCAGTGGAATTCAAACCCACAACATTACTAAAAGTTACTAAGCATATTGATTTGAAGAATGTCACAATAATAATTTCAGGTAGAAAAGGTCATCAAGGGGCTTCATGCAACTTTTCCGGATGATGGGTTACTTGCTATATACCTTAATCCACTTACTGGAACTCAAACAGGTGGATCAGTTACATTTGGTGCAATGGGTGACAGGTATGAGACTTAAAAAATTTGCTAACATCATTATTGCATTATGATCTTGTAATTGTTGGAAACTTAAGTCTTGAAATAAAATTCAATTCCAATTTTATGAAAGTTTCTGCTAAACTCTTGATATAGATAATATGATAAAAGTGACTTTGTTCATGTGCTATGTTTTTTGGGAACGTGGAACAAACATGCTTAACCTTCACTAAGTTATAGACTGCTTGGCATTTTTCAATTACTTTATTGTTCACATGCTTTATAAGGTTATCCATTTATATGTTGCAGCTTTTATGAGTACCTACTCAAGGCCTGGATACAAGGAAATAAAACTGAAGCTGTAGCATTTTACAGGTAATAAGCTTTAAATGTTGTTTTTTCTTTGGAAAATTAAATGATTTTTTTACCTCTGTAAAATACAATGTACCTAGCTATCACATCTTACAAAGCATACCTAACTCTAGTCCACCATGTACATATTTTGTTGCCATAAACTTTTGGAAGAAGCTGAAGTATTATGGAATACCTTTCATCCATAATACTTGTTCTACAAAAACACACATTTAGCAAACTCTTTTCAACACTACTTTAATATGAAAGTTCAAACTTTTGAGTTAAGAGGCACATATAGAACCATATTTTAAATGTGTGAGCTAATGGTGGATCAGGGAAATGTGGGAGAAATCAATGATAGGTCTTCAAAGCATGATTAAAAAGTCAACACCTTCGTCTTTTGCATACATATCCGAGAGGCTTGGAAATGCAGTCTTTGATAAGGTGTTATTTGAAAAAGAAATTTATTTTAGTCTTAGCTGAGTATGACATTAAAAGAATATTTGATTTCGTCTCCTTTTCAGATGGACGAGTTAGCTTGTTTTGTTCCGGGAATGTTGGCTTTGGGATCTTCAAGCTCTGGCCCCGATGAAGCTGCAAAATATTTGGGCCTTGCAGAGGAGGTGATCCTGCTTTTTTCTTACTAGAAATATAATACCAGAGTACTTATTCTCTTAAAAACTTTAGCTATTAAATTGATGTGCTGAAACCAACATCACTCTTGCCTCTTCGCTTGGAATTGGAAACATTATTCAGAACATAATGAAGAACCAGGTTGTATTTGTATTTTCTCTTTCAAACCAAATCACAGACATCCAAGGTTTCAGTTTTGACGGAATATTAAACCATTTTTCCGAAAGGAATAAGCTTTATTGTGACGATAATTACTAATTTATGCTTAAAATATATGGGTTTGAGCTACCATTTTTCTTTCAAACTGACATTCGATTCTGATCCATCATGTTGCGCAGCTTGTATGGACTTGTTACAATTTTTACCAATCAACACCAACTAAATTGGCAGGAGAGAACTATTACTTTCGCGATGGAGAGGTTTGAATCTTAAATTCTGACATTGTTTGTCAAATTCCTAAGATGTTGTGCTCTAAGGTTATGAAAACTGTAGGATATGAGTGTTGGTACCTCGTGGAATATCCAAAGGCCTGAAACAATCGAGTCATTATTCTACCTCTGGCGTTTCACTGGAAACAAAACATACCAGGAATGGGGTTGGAATATTTTCCAAGCATTTGAAAACAATACTCGGTTGGAAACAGGATATGTTGGACTCAAAGATGTAAGAAATTCATAACTCTACATGATTAACTCTCACCCATGGAAAAGTTGTGCATGCATCGTTAACTGTTCTCACTTTGTTGTTATTCAGTTTAACATATGTAGTTTTCATAATAATGTGTGACTGAATGCTTAGGTGACTACTGGGAAGAAAGATAACATGATGCAGAGCTACTTCCTCTCAGAGACACTCAAGTATCTTTATCTGTTGTTTTCGCCTTCATCAGTGATTTCCCTGGATGAATGGGTGTTCAACACGGAGGCTCATCCTTTAAGAATTGTGACTAGAGTTTCTAATGAAGAGAGTGGTGACCCAGAAGAGGTATTTCCACGTCATTTGCATGGTAGAAAAGAAGGTCGAATTGAATATAAGTAGCTAAGAGTTGTTGCTTTGAGATTATTGTAAACATATCCTCAAGCATAGTTCCCAACGTACTCTCAAGTTAGATCCATCTTTACATGAGAATGTTTCATCAGCCAGATTAACGATAGCACAAGGGACTACTTCTCTTTCATTGTCTGTCTATGGTGGACGATATTTGGAAGCTTTGTTTATGGTGTAATTAGTAGGATAAATGTGGGTGTAAATTCTTAGGTAGAAACAGAGATCACTCTACTTTATATTTGACCTCTTTTTTGCATAGTTGTAAATGCTTGTGTATTAGTTGCAACTATGAGATGTAAGACATCCATGTTTGAAAACTCAGATTTCTTTGCTCTTCTAATTCAAAATTTACTGATATTAATGTTTTAGAGAGGAAATTTAGTTGAGTAACACTGAATATAAGAAAAGGATAAGTTCTAAATTTTTTAATGCATTGCCAACAAAATCTGTTCCTCGATACTTGTTCATGAGATTCTATCAAGTCTTCTGATAGATATTAAAGGCATCTTGGTTGGGTTACTATTTAAATATCTATTATATAGTGATACAAATTTTTATATTATTAACTTAGTCTAACAAGGTTAGGTGAGTGTTGCTGATATAACAAGATGAATACAGAGAGAAAAAGAATCTATTCAAATGCACCTCAACAAGAATTACAATATTTAACATTAAAGAAATCTCATCTCGAATGCATGAGTTGTTGTATATTTGGTACAAAACTAGGCACTTAAAATCCAACTGATAATACTACCAATCACAGTAACCATCATTGTTGAAACTTCCATCCAAAGTAATAACATAAAAGGTATTAATGCATGTTTAGTTTCGAGATGAATCAAGTTAAATGTGAATGCATGGTTTATATATTTAAATAACTTATAGTTTTTATATTTAAAATGCAAATTGGTAATATCAGCAACATGATGGATCACACATTTAATGTCAAAAGATTAAATTAACAATATTGGCTTAATCAAAGAAGAAAAATCCCATTTGGCAGGATCTTTAATTATGCTTCACTGCTCAATTGTTCTTTTTCAGAATCATGTTCTAGGTCCATTAACAAAAGATGAAAACTGCTAAACCCTTATGACATATATAAATTCAGAAGCATAGAATGACAATGTTGATAAATTTTACATTGGTGACAGATAAATATGGGCTAAGGACAACTAAAAAGAGCACTGGTAGCCTTCTAGATTCTAAGGTGCCAGACAAGGCACCAAGTATTAGAATCAGACATAAAACAATGATATTTTCTTTTTCAGTGTTTTCAGATAAACATATATAAACTGAATGATTTTATATTTGATGAAGAATCTGATCCATGTTTAGGAAACTGAGAGAGTGGTGGCGAAGTGGCCCCAGTATGAAATTGTGTAAATGGTAAATGAGAGGGAAAAAAATAAAAGGTAAATGTAATGTTATGGTGAAGAGCACGCTTAACTGGTATAAAGGTAAGAAAAAGGAGGGTAATGTGCAGTGAGTACATAATATGAATAGAATATTATGTTGAAGAAGAGGAAAGCAGTTAGTGAGAGGTCTATTCATTAAGCAGCATTCTGTGAACCCAAATGCATTATTTCTGAAGAAACAAGTGATGTTTTTGAAAGGTCTATTTTCAGGCCAGCAGGGACAAACATGCAGAGTTTGTTTGTTCTGAGTCATCCCTGACCTATTTTGTTACCTTATATAGATATAGATGCAATAGCTAGGTTTTGTTTTGTTGTCTTGTGTTTTTTGCTCATATATGTTATTCAAGTGCTACCCGATTCCTGCCAATTTCTCCATCAATCAATGTTATGGGCAACTGAGCCCAGAGAAAACTTTTTATGCATTATCAATTTACGACCATCTTTGTGCTATCATTTTTTTTTGTCTAACTGTCTCACCAAAAGGTTGCAGGAAGGATCACCCTAAAGAGAATAAAACCTCTACGCGTTTTGAACTATAATGTTCCTCAAAAATTATCGTCTGTTGTCAGAAATCTGAGAACTTAATTTGTTGGTTCGGTGTTTAATACTGGTTTAGTTCTGAATAACGAATTGTGAATTAGACCGTGTCTTAGTCATGAATAAAAAATGTTTTGTAAGGAACTGTGGCAAGAAAGAAGCAATTGGATCGAAATTATTAGTTGTGTGTAGGTATGTACAGATTCAGATAGAACAACCAGAAAAGCCAATACATAGTTTTGACTTGGGACCAGTTGATTGTGATGTATTCAAGCCATGTGACTGTCTCCCCTTTGGATTTAGGTTCATCAAAATTGAAGAAGAAAACAAAATAAAGTTCAAATTAAGAAGCAGAAGCTAACAACATCTGGTAGTGTGCGATAGAAACAAGGAATAAAGTGTGTGCGGAAAAAACCGTAAAATGTCATTTTGGAGATGCAGGGGATCGAACCCTGTGCCTCTCGCATGCAAAGCGAGCGCTCTACCATTTGAGCTACATCCCCTTGGCAAACTTATTTGATTTTGCAGATATAATCACTGAGAGGTGCCAAATTGGGTCATCCAAGTTCTTAAAGAAGTAAAGTTTCTAAATTTTTAAGTAATTAGAAAACTGAGAGAGCGGTGAAAAGAGAAAGACACGCAAATTAGAAAAGAGAAATATATTATCGAAAGCAATTAACAAATTGTTAATGGTTTAACTAATAAAATCACATGAATAGGTGAAAAATCATATGCTTAAAGATTTTTTGTGTCAAAAATCTTTTTGATAAAGGTTAAGGTAACATATGTTGTTGTGATAAAAATGATGATACATATATGTTATTATTGTTACTTGTGGAAAATTGAATTAATGTAAGAACTCATTCTTGAAAGAGGGATTCTCAAATTTTCAAAATGTGAATTTGAGTTCCAAACCTAGTAGAAATGAATAATTAAGATGATCAATATATATTAACTTACTGGTTAAAAAGAAAAAAAAAATACAGACTTATTATCTTGATATTTTATATCAAAGCGGAGTCTTCCATCTCATGGATATTTTTCTCTAATTGAATCACCAACTTGCTAAACTCAACAAATCAAATTTGCCTCCCAAAAAAAAAAAAAAATAGAGATATTTGAAAATAATTTAAACGAGTTATATTTATTTATGTGTTTAATGTACTAGATAATGCACGTTTTAGAGTATAGTTTTATTTGAATTTCTATATTAGAAAGAGTAACTTTTAGATATTTTCAATATTTTAATGTTTTTCATGAATATGTCAAAATTTATATCGGTATATTTCACAGAAGAAGAACAAATTTGTGGATTTTTTTATATTATCATGACAATGAAAAAATTAATAAATTGACTATTTTCTTATTAATCTATGATAGCATGCATGCCATAATATTTTTTATTTTTATATTTGATATTTTAGGAAAATACTACCATTGTTTCTCAGCTCTGTTGTTGTCTCAATACAAGAGCCTCAATAATTTATCATAGTTGAAATATTTTTATATAGTTGTTTTAGAGTAAACTAGAGGTTATTTATCTAGATTAACAATTGGCACGAACTAATGTGTCATTCTACCAAAAATTCTCATATAACATCTGATTTTTTTTTGGTAAATTTGTTAAAATAATTTGCAAAAAAATACCTTTTTCTACTATTTTTTTAAGAATCGTTATTGACAAGTAATTCCTTTGTAAAATTCGTAAGTATTTCTTACAAAATTTATTGTGAAAAGTGTTTTATACAAAATATTTTACAAAAAAATTAACTGTAATTTTCGACAAATTTTCTTTTCATAACAAAATTTATAACTATTTTTTTAAAAAAATTCAAAACAAAATTTATAAGAAATATAAGTTTTTTTAGTAATATCATTCTTTTAATATGAATATTATTTTTTACTTAACGAATGTCTTTAATAATTATGAAATAAAAAAAAGTGTAAGGTTAAAATCAACATAAAAAATTAGTCTAATAAGAAGATATGTATATTGAATTTGTACAAGAGATAGCTAGAATTGATGTATGAGAAAGCAAGGGTTACTTAACTCAGAATTATACATTAGGTGCCATATAATGCCTATTTTTTTTGTTATATTATATTGATATGTAGAGGTTGAGACAATATGGAAAGACATGTTGGATGATTCTCACCATCAAATGTTTCTATTCTTAATTCTAGACACAGCCGCTTTAATTTATTGATTTGTTTATGTATTCTTTAGCAAAAGGATATAAGAAAGAGAAAGAAAGAAAGAAAGAGATGGATGAGATTTTTATGGGGATTAGTGAACAAAGAGAGTGGCAGCAATGATGGTTTAGGTTCTCATCGTTTTGCATGCAATATAGAAAGATGAGCAGAGAAAGAAAGGAACATACTTTCATCACTTTCCCTTTCACTTTCTTTGCTTTACTTCCCTTATTTGCTTTAATCACTCTCTTAGATTTCAGTAACAAAAGCTTCCTCCTCCTTTATCCTTTCTCCTTTACTTCTCTACTTTCACTTTCCATATCAACTTTTTTTTTTCATACACAAAATCCAAAACCAAAGAAAAGAATCTATTATATACCATCAAACAAATTCTACGTATAAAATGCTCTCAACCTAATCTCACTTTAATGCTTCGAATCGATTGCATAAGTACATAACAGTTCTTGTTTGAGTTGCATTGAGCTTAAGGTGAATTACAAATGAAGGGTGTAGGTAGGCCTTTTTGAATGTCAGGTTAATCATTGTGTCGTGTGACATCACAAACCATAGTGCCACAAAAAACAAAAGCGAACTTGTAAGTTTAAGAATTGTATATTCCGCTGAGAAAAACATAGTATATGTTAGTGAAAAAAACACAACCTTATGAAATACAATTGTAGCCAGGAGACAAGTTTGTGTGTCACGATCACGGAGATGTACAATTTTTTTATTTATCAAATACTGTGTATGTTTTAGGGAATAAAGGTTCAGGAAGGGAAAAGAGAGTTACACATATTTTTCTCTCTTGCTTTTGAAGCACACAGAGATTTAGAAAACACACATATGTTAAATCTGAAATCTAAAAAAAAATAGGTATCGGTAATACATATATTTTTAAGTTTAAATAGCTTTCAAAGTATAAATAAATAAAAAAAAAGTATTACTACTTTAAAATATAATACAAATGTATTACTTGTTTAAAAATGCAAGATTTTAAAATTAAAAGAAAAAATTAGGTTTATAGAGGAGGTTTCACTAAAGAGAACAAACACCAATGAAACCTGAACTCAACCACATAAAGCAGTGAGTTTATGAGTCTTTATTCTTGTATAATGTGCTCTACTTTCTCATTTCTAGCCAATGTGGGACTTAGAGTCACACTTGAATTGCTAACAATCTCCACTTGTTAGGTTTTTAAGGAGGGGTTCATCGGGAAGATACAACACCAATGAACATGAGCCCAACCCACATATAAGGGATTGACACCACTCTTAACCCAAAAAACCTTAAGACGATGAGTTTATGAGTCTTTATTCTTATATAGTACTTTACTTTCTCATTTCTAACCAATGTAAAACTTATATTCACACTTGGATTCCTAACAAAAACAACTTACAAAAGAAAATTATGTGTAGATTAATTTCATATAATGCAACAAAAAAAATTGTAAATAGAAAGTTTAATATTAATAACTAA
>Ga0214542_1012822_pt1 | contig 10513 bp, 5 predicted proteins | sample CNSS1metaG_FD_160096 | JGI IMG/M metagenome (GOLD analysis project Ga0214542, IMG submission 160096) | Root nodule microbial communities from cowpea collected in UCLA plant growth center, Los Angeles, California, USA - CNSS1 | ecosystem: Host-associated > Plants > Roots > Nodule | place: USA...
AGAAAAATTATATATTTATATAAAATATATATATATATATATATATATATATATATATATATATATATATATATATTACAATAATTATAAAGGTTTTTGGACCAAGGCCCAAATGTGCTTTATTTTCCATACCCCTTTTCTTTTTTAATTTCTCACTCTAATCTCATATCACTACCCATTTCTTTCACACATTTAAAAATCAATTACAATTGATCTTAGTTAAACTAAAAAATATAATACCCCACAATAATTATAGTTAATACATACGTCTAAGTTAATAAAATACAATAACCTGACCATAATTTGCACAACATCAACCGATACTAACCAAATATAGCACAACAAATGCAAATTATTATGTGAAAGAGAAAAAATGTTAACTGAAATCTCTTCAAGATTTTATAAAGGTTATTCGCAAGTATAGTTGTAAAGATTTTAGGAAAATTTACCATCTTACTTCAACTAATTTTATCGACTTTTAAATGAATATTTATTAAAATCTCACATGGAATAATATAAAAAAAGAAATCATATCAAATTATAAGTTAAAATATCTTTAAATTTTATCAAATCAATCTTAACTTTATTTTTGTCCTAAAAATAAATTTTAATTTTAATTAATTTTGTTCGATTTTTTTTTTTGTTAATATCGATTAAATTATTGACATCATAAATAGTAACCGCTATATGTTATAGGACAACATTTTATATAGATTTTTTGGTCTGATGTGAAAATGGTTACATAGAATGTCTCTTTTTTTAAGATGCTTTTATATATATGCTCGATGGAATTAAAATTATTGAAATAATAATACTAATAATAATAATAATTATTATTATTATTATTATATTTTTATTTTTATTATTAAACTTTACATATTATTACTAAAACTAATCACAATTATTTTAATAATAATAAAAATTAAATTTTATTTTGTATTAATTTAAATTATAAGTGTAAAACAATAATCTAATAATTTCATTTATTAATGTTTTTTACCCATCACATACATCAAATGTAATAAGAGGGCCGTGTCAAGTCTGCAGCCCAATACACCCCAACCCCTCACCCCTCAGGCCACACAAGGACCACCAGGTAGGTTGTTGCCAGTCGGGGTCGAACCCCAGACCTGACCTTTGTTGAGAGGGTGTTAAAGGTCAGGTCTGGAGTTCGACCCCGACTGGCAACAACCTACCTGGTGGTCCTTGTGTGGCCTGAGGGGTGAGGGGTTGGGGTGTATTGGGCTGCAGACCTGACACGGCCCTCTTGATTAAGAGGGGTGTTACATCAAACCATTTACCAACTTTATTTTCAAATCTTTTAGTTTTCTCCTTCCGCGTCTTTTGAAACAAACATTCATATTCCTATTTCTATTCCCTCCAACTCATTGGCCGACTCTTCCTTAAATCCATCTTAAGAAATTGTGTAATTAAAAATTTTGTAATTTTTTCAAAAAGGTTATATAAAATTATATAAATGATTTCAATTTTTATAAAAAAAAACAAACGTTGAATACTAATATTTTGTTTATTTTTTATTTTTTTGAAGATATTAGTATTGCATGATTCTCAATCATGGTTTGTTTTTCTGCACTTTTTTCTCTACACCCTAATTTAAGCCTTCTCCTTTTGTTATGACGAATGGAATAAAATAGAATAGAATATATTTATAGTTAAAGATAATCACTCATTAGATATCCTTAAATATTGACCATTTAAATATGATTAATAGGTATATAATATTTTATGTAATAAAACTATATAGGTTAGACAGTTTTCAACCTATAAAAATATTGTTTTATTTTAATATAAAACCAAAACATAACATCATGTTTAAAACTAACAGTTTTTCAACTTATAAATAAATCTTTTTAAATTTCAAAAACACGCGTTCACTTCACTCCAAAAGTTTAAACAATTTCAAAATTCTGTTTAACATATTTAATTTATAAACAATTAAATATTTAAAGAGTTTCGATTATAAATATATTAAATAAACATATGAAAGAGTGAATTTGAGAAAAAAAAAAAAAAAACAGAATGAAGTTATCTGAATTGACAAAAAAGTGAATAGTTGATGTGATGGAAAAACAAAGGGTGCATATCTGATTTCAAATTAATGAATGCATATATGAAAAATTGATGGATTAATGTGATGTTTCCTATTTGGGTCTTTCTTTCTGCATCTTCAAAATTTCTTTTACACCTTCAAACTTTCTTTAAATTACTTAAAAACCCTTTGATCATTTAAAGAAATCTGCAGACACCACACCCTAAAAATTATGTCAACTTCCGAAAGTCAAAATATATGATTTTCGGAAGTCAAAATATATCACCGGAAGTCAACTTTCGGAAGTCAAAATGTATCACCGAAAGTCGACTTCCGAAAATCAAAATATATCACCGGAAGTCGACTTCCGGAAGTCAAAAATTATCACCGGAAGTCAACTTCCGGAAGTCAAAAAATATTCTCAGAAGTCGACTTCCAGAAGTCAAAAAATATTCCCGGAACTTGACTTCCGGAAGTCAAAAGAAATTCTCCGGAAGTTCACTTCCGTAAGTAAAAAATCAAATTTTATTTTAAATATTTTTAATTCTTTTTAAAATTTATATTTTTTAACTTTTAATGGTTTTTTTAGTTTATTATTTTATTTATTTTTTATGTTTTTAAATTTCTTAATATATACTTTTTTAAAAATATTAATATCCATATATACAATTTTATTTTTATTTAATATACTGAAAAATAAATATAAATATAAATATAAGTAAAATTAAAATAATAAATTTATTATGCTTCATTTAATTTTATTTAATATTTAAATTCATTTTAAAATAATAAAACTTTAAATTAAAAAAAAGATAAAAAAGAAAATATATATACAATATATATATATATATATATATATATATATATATATATATATATATATATATATATATATTCGTTTTTTTTAAATTTTAAATTTCATTATTTATATATTATTTATATATGTTATTTTAAATATGATTTTTTTAATTCGTTTTTGTTTTTATTAAATTTTTAATAAATTATATAAAAATAAATTTAAATTTAAAAATATAAAAAATATATAATTGAAAAATTTTTAAAAATTTGATTAAAATAAAATATTTAAATTTTAAACAAAATTAAAAAATTCAAATAACAAAAATTAAAAATAACAGAAATTATAATAATATCAATAAAATAAATAAAATTAAAAATAAAATTGAAAAATAATTTAAATTAAAATAGTAATATTAACTTAAAAATGTATATATATTTTCAATTTTTTATTTAGTATTTTTATTACCTATTTTTTTATTTTTTGAAGTAATTTTTTTTAAAATTTATACGTTTTATAATTTTTAATACAGTGTTTTAAAACATAAAATAAAATAAGTTTTAAAATATAAAATAAAATAAAAGTTAGAAAATAGAAATTTAAAAAAAAATTTAAAAAGAATTAAAAATATTTAAAATTGGCAGAATTTTTTTTATTTCCGAAAGTCGACTTTCGAGAATATTTTTTGGCTTCCGGAAGTCGACTTCCGAAAATATTTTTGACTTCCGAAAGTCGACTTTCGGTAATGATTTTTGACTTTCGGAAGTCGACTTCCGGTGATATATTTTGACTTTTGGAAGTCGACTTCCGGTGATATATTTTGACTTCCGAAAGTTGACTTCCGGTGATATATTTTGACTTTCGGAAGTCATATATTTTGACTTCCGGAAGTCGACATCCGGAAGTATTTTTGGGGGTGTGATGTCCGTGAATTTTCTTAAATGGTCAAAGGGTATTTTGAGAATTTAAAAAAAAATGGAGGTGCAGAAGAAATGCTCGGAGGTGTAGGAAGAAAGACCCTTCCTATTTTTCAGAGTCAATATCTACGGAAATTAACAGTGAAGATATTTATTGTGCACTCTAGAGCCCACAGAATTAGGCAACCCTCGAAATCAAGTTTAGGGTTCAAAATGTTTAGATTGTGTTGTTTAATAATTTAATTACCTTGTTTTGAGATTTGTAGAAAAATTATATCATCTAACTTATAATATGTTACTTTGATGCCATGTGGCTAAGTAATATGTATGAAAGAAGACTAATTTTATATTATGAATATGGTTATTTGGTATGTTGTTGATATAAAATGTTTCTTTAGAGAGTGTATGTTGGTATGTTGGCCCATGTAATGATACTTTGACAGGCAACATTTTTTTTTTATATTCATTTGACACTATCTTTCATTATTATATTTTTTTTTCCTTTTTTTTATAAATACAAAAATTTATTTGTTTTAAGACTAGTTTACCACTACACTATGTTGTGAAATAAATATATTGTGTCAAAATATCATTATTACTCCTAGCCTATTGTTGTGTGGTGAGTCATATAAAATAGTTCACAAATTTACAAGAATTAGCTTGTTTGAATTTATTTTTGACAGCAATATAAGTGGTTTAATGCTTTACTTTCATGAATTTATTTAGATTTTTTTCATAATAGGTATAGTTTGTCTATGTTTGGAGAAGTGTATTTTTTATCATGGGTTTGGTGTGGTCCTCATACTTTATATTTTTTGTATTTTATTTTTTTAATAAATTTTCATGTGATAGCAAATGATTGATGAGCTTTGGGGTGTCAGTATAATTGAGGTATCAAAGTTTAGTGTCTAACATAACCTTATTTGGAGTTCAATTTTTACATTTTAATTGGTCAAATGCGATAGGTCAATTTCAATGATATCCATAACCAAAGTGGTCTTAATAATCAACATTTAATAATCTTGACATTGGGGGCAACATTCTCATTATCACATTTAATGAAGGTATTATAGTCAATATAGATGCTAATAACTAGAGAGATATACTACCCAATGGGGGACGCTGAAGGGTTGTCAGTATAATGTAAGATTTTGTTTCAGTGTCACTTCATTCATATCATTTTCTAATTTCTTACTATTGTTTCACAACATATCTAAATCACTGATTGCCATTTCCATTCTACTACATTTTTTAATATAGCTAAGATTTCAATGAATCTTCTTACTTGTAAACAAGCTTTAACATTTTAAGATTGTGAGTTGACTATAAGATTTCTAAAGTGTGTAATATTTGGCTATTGAAATTTTTTTAATCATTATTGTAAACTATACATGTTACAAAGATGTTATCCTATTTTGGGTTTAGAAGGATTGTATGGACTTTGGAATCTTGCTAAGAGGTTTGAAGAAATTATTTTTACTACTGTAACAAGCCAGGTGCGTATCTGATTCCAGATTGATTAATGTATATAAACACATGCAATATGTGAAAGATTGATGGGTTAATGTGATTGTTCTATATTTTTAGAGTAATTATCTACGGAAAATATCAACGAAGTTGCTTGTTGTGGAGTCTAGAGCCTACGACAGAGCCAACCCTTGAAATCAAGTTTAGGGTTCATAATGCCTTAGATTGTATTTAATAATTTAATACATGGTTTTGAGTCTTTGTAGAAAAATTATATCATTTAACGTACAAGATGTTACGTTTATGCCACATGCATAACTACTTTGTGTGAAAGAAATTTATAATTATGAATCCAATTATTGGGTATATTGTTTATGAAGAATGTTAAAGAAATTGTATGTCGGTACACTAACCCACCCTTGTGTGGTGAGTGAAATAAAATAGTTCACAAGTTTTATAAGAATTAGTTGATAATGGATCAAAATGGGAGGTTTCAATTTCATTGGTATCCCAAATTAATAATAAACTTCTTGATCTATGTGAACATTTGATAATATTGACATTAAGGGGTAACATTATCATTATAATAGAATCTATCTTTAAATTGTTTTGAACTTAATTCATTACTAATGACAAAAGGAGGGAGAATTTTAAGCTTTTGAATTGTTTTGTAAAAATAATTGTTTTATCTTGGTACGGTTAGTCAAAACTTAAATATTGACGCATACTCTTGATATATACAAATGATATTATCATACAAAAGTATAATATTATTAAGATATAATGATCTAATCTCTAGCATAAACACAGGCGTACACATTTTTTAAATGTATATGATATTATTATTAGGTGGTGATATTGTAATATTACTAGTTAAGAACAAAGTGGAATAAATGGAGAAAAAAAAAATCGTTAATGAATGAAAAAAATGATAGAATAGTTATATTGTTAAAAATAATCATTAATAAATAATTATATTGTAATGGGTAAATTAGGAATAAGTAATTGTGGACACAAAAGAAGAAATACTCTTTATATTTATATTTATTATAAAGGGTAAATTAGAAATAAGTAATTGTGGACACAAAAGAGAAAATCCTCTTTTTATATATATATATATATATATATATATATATATATATATATATATATATATATATATATATTTTATTATTAAACAATTTATCCAATTAGGCCAAAAAATGGCTTAAGTTTTATTCATTTCTTTTATCTAACGGGATGGTCTATTTCTGAAATTATCTCTTATCAATGTACATTTAAATTTTCTTTGAAATATAAATTTAGAATTTTGGGTGTCCATTATTAACATTTACAAATAAAATTATTTTTGAAAAAAACAAAACAAAACAAAATAAGATGATATGTGTTAGTAATTTTGGATCATATATATATATATATATATATATATATATATATATATATATATATAACACATAATTAAGTGATTTGACTAAATTAAAGATTTGACTAAAGACATATGTCATAAAAATAAATATTGTGTAGAGACCATAAAGTAATTTCTAATTTGACGAGAGACCAAATTAGAAATACTAAAACTTAAGTAATTAATAATTTATAAATGGTCGTGGTCCTCTTCTGAGAGCACACAGAATCATAACGTACTTTTCAAGTTCCTGTTCCTTTCTCTCTATCCCCATCAAGAAAGAAAACTAAAGGGAAATAAAGGTGCTCTACAGGAGGAAGATCACTAAATCAGTGTGCTTTAAAAAAGGGAACATCATCGTTATGACTAATTCAGGTATGTTTCCGTTTACTGTTTACAGCATGGTTATCAGTATGGGATATTACTTATGATTAATCATTAGAATCAATATTAAAATCATTTTATGCTAACAATATAGTAAAGCAAATACAGATGTTGAGTATGCACACGTTTTATAGGATACACATTCAAAATGACCAATTTTCCGTGGGATTTCTTAGAGAAACTACATTCAATAATTCCAAAATTTTGACATTATATGAATTAATTTCACCCTATAAAAAATTGATTATGAAAAAAAAATTGTTTAAGCATTGCCATTATACTTGAAAGAGCATGAACAAGATTGGAAACCCTTTTTAACTGTTGAGAGGTTGAAAGTGTTAAGGAATGAGTCTCAAAAGAACTTGGTCCACTAACTTCACTGACTCATCAATTGAAAGAGGTACAAAAATTTGGGAGTGATTGAACTCTTCAGATTCCAAAGAGAAGCACTGCAGTTAAGTTCTTTTAATAAAGAAGCTGCTTTTGCCAAAGTGAAAAGAAGCATTAGAAATGTTTGCACTTTTAAAATTTTCTTGTAATCACTTTTTCTTCTTTGAGTATCTGGCACCAGAGAAAATCCCTTTTTAAAGAATGGTTAAACCCATGATCGTTGGTTTAGGGAAGAGATGCTCTTATTCCTTCTTGATTGCGATCATATAAACTACAGCTAAGCATGGAATAATTTCAGGGATTGATTCGTTATTCGTATACACTACTTTGTTCTTGGTATAAACATCAAACTTTTCAAATATTAAATGACATGGACTTAACTATACTTTTATCTTGTAAATTTGGGCTAAGTTTTTAAATTTAAAACCACTTTTTTAATACTTGTGATTTGAAAACAATTGGATCTCTATGTCCAAACGTCTCATACTAGATATTATTAGAATAGGTATTTGATTCTAAGAATATAAAATATAAGATTAATTATCATATAAATGACTTGCAATTATTAATCACATAAATGAAATTTTAATCGTATTCAAGATAAAAAAGAAAGAGAGAGTCTAATTTTAAATTTGAGAGACTACAAATAATTTTATCCATGAATAAAAGCATATTAACCCATACAAACATGTACAAAAATAATGTCTTTAAAATGTGAATTAAAAAAAAAATACCAGAAAAATTTGAGTTATCCTTCTGTATTTCACCCACTTACTCAGAAATGAAGCTTCGGTTTAGCAACAGGGCAAGAGTATTAATTAGTAATGAAAAGTGGGGTAAAAAAGCAACTACCAAAGACTTTCCAAGGAAGTAATTGGGGCAATTTTATTTTTGTGAGTGTTGCTTTCACCACAAACAACGCTTACATGCGAAATGACACCACGTTTGTGCTCGGTGCCAATATTGCACACTCGTGTATCACAATTTAACTTTAGTTAAATATAATTAGTGGCAGTTAGTAGTTCTTTAATGGTAGTATCTCCATTTCAAGTTAAATGTTTTTTTTTAATTATATAAAAATAAATAAAAATGACTGGTGTTCTCGTATTGAATTTTTATTATATAAAAATAAATTATGTTCTCGTATTGAATTTTTTTTATGTCTTCAAATTAATTGCTTTCTCTTTCTTAAAGTGATACATTTATAAGAAAATCAATCTAATTTTAAAAAGTAGTGTATTTACATTTAAATTATTGTTAATACGTGTGGAATAAATTAAAATGGAATCATTATGAAACGAATATAGTATTTAATAATAAATGTTTTTCTTTAACTTGTTTTTTTCTTGAATTTTGAGTTAAAATGCATTAATGGTCTCAATTAAATGAAAGAATGTTTTAATAAAATAAGATTTGTAATGAGACCAACGATACGAAACACAGAAAAAGTTATATAGTTTAGAAAAAAGTGTTGGAAAACTATGTTTAATAAAACGGTAGATATATCTATAAAAGTATTAAATAAAATGTATTTAATGTCTTGAAAATATGAAACATTCAACATTTAGTATACAAAAATTGTTACGCACGAATTTGGAATCATTGTTGGTGCAATTGACAGGAAGCTTCCATTAAGGAATGGCCACACAACTAAGCTAAAGAAAAATGTAGAAAGGTATAAATTCAAAAAGCATTTACGAGGACCTAAGAAAAAAGTGTCCACCAACTCATACTATTCTTTTTTAGAAAACGTAATTCAGAAGGTTTCACTTCAATGTGCCAAATGCCACTTAATTAAAAGAGATTACCGTCATCTTTGCAACAAGTGTTACGGTGTAAGGGACGCGCTTCCATGAGTTGAATTACTTATAATAAAGTAACAAAGAAATTAAATATGTCTGTATTTAAATTAAAACTAAAACTCTACCTTGAATCATAAGGGTTTCGACTAAGGAAGTAAATTATGACTCCGTGTCTGAAAACGATACTCTGAATATTAAATTAATTTTAATTAGAATCCAAATTAAATGTAAAATAATAATTATTTGATTTAAAAAATAAAAATACCAACAATTACTCAAATAAATAACGCTTGAAATTTGTTATAAAAATCTCGTATCCGTGTTCAGTTCCTATAAAAATATATTTAAATATTAATAGCTTGTAATATTAATGTTCAATTTTTCAAACTAAATATACATATCAATATTATGCAGCTAAAATAGTGTGTAAATTATTCTAAATTCAAATCTTACAATAAACCAATTAAGATTACTCTGTTCCTACCTCCGTAGGAGGAACGCTACAAATATTTAAGGTAAATTCACAACCAACTCCATGAATAATTCTTACAAAACATAAAAGCTGAAACTCCAAATAGCGCAGCACAAATCTAAATATAAAATAAATTGATTATGTACTAGAAACAATGATCACGATAACAACAGTAATACTACTCAACTCATACAAACAATATAGATCCAGCAATCAACATATATAATCTCTACACAGAGACATGAATAGAGGGAAGGAGAGAATTATACACTAATGCTACTCAAATCTCCACTCCTACTAAAATTCCACGCAGGTAAACGAGAAAATCCATGAGCTAAGCTCAGATCCGGAGAGAAGAACCGAAGGCAAGAGCAGCAACGGCGGCAACAACACCGGCGACGAAGGACGGCGAAAGAGCAACGGCGGGAGACGTCGGACTTGGGGCCGGAGCGTCAGCGGCCGAGATAACGGCGACGAGTACCGACATTACGGCGATGAACATTGCTTTAGAGAAAGCCATTGGTTTTATCACGATTTTTCTGTTTTCGGTGTTTAGGGTTTGGGTTTCGTTGGGCGCAGTGAGAGTTCGCTTTGGGAAGAGGCGAAAATGGTGGTTTATATAGAACGAGAGAGGAGACGTTACGGGCAGTTCGGGTAGTTGCCCGAAGTACAGACTGGCAATAGGTCCATTGCCAGCTGGATCTGCTTCTATTCGGAAAAATCAGGTTTCACATGACAATTTCGCCACGACGCCGTTTCGCCTGAAGTTCCTTGACCCACTCGCTCGTGCTCTCACTTTCACGCACAACGCCTACAATGATTAATATTTA
>Ga0214542_1012823_pt1 | contig 10513 bp, 3 predicted proteins | sample CNSS1metaG_FD_160096 | JGI IMG/M metagenome (GOLD analysis project Ga0214542, IMG submission 160096) | Root nodule microbial communities from cowpea collected in UCLA plant growth center, Los Angeles, California, USA - CNSS1 | ecosystem: Host-associated > Plants > Roots > Nodule | place: USA...
GAGTTAGTTTAAAATTTATTTAAAATTTATGACAGTGATGTATTTTATTTTATTTTATTTGAATTTATGATTAAATATTTATTTTTTAAATAATTTTGTAAATACCCGTGGGTACCCGTGGATATCCGCAGGTATAAAAAAAATAGACGGGTACCCGCATAACGGATACTCGACGGATATGAATACGGGTACGGGGGAGCTACTACCCGTACTCTACCCGCCCTGTTGACATCCCTAAATATGGGTATAGATGTGGAATAAAGATGAGACAAATATTTAAAAAAAGAAATACATATGGGATGAGTATGAAAGTGAATATCGGGATGAAATAATCAAACTCACACCTACCCAGAATGAGACTAAAATTTTATACCTATAAAAATGAATTATTACTTTAAAGATAAAGTTGAGATAGTCAAAGTCTTTTATTCCACCATTATCTCTATACACAACATTTGTAGTAAATTTTCTATCACTAAATATTTACGCGAGAGGGAGAACAAAGAAATAAGTTTTACTTTTTAAATTTTAAAATAAATATTATTGTACTATAATAGTTTTAAATAAAATAGACCAACTAAACTTTTTTATCCTAAAGTTTTGTATTGGTGATTAATGTTCTCAAACTAAAAATGTGAGAGCATATTAAAACAGTCGCGTAAGCCATAAGGCGAATAAGGCCTTTGTCAAGCACCAATTATGAACAGTCCCAAATTTATTTTATGTTTCTTTATTATTAATCAAATTATTACTTGGTCAGGAAATTTATATTATTGTAAAATGATTAATTTAAAACACTGTTAATATACATACAGTTTTTAATAATTTAATTTAAAAGCACACGCGCGTGCAAATATATATATATATATATATATATATATATATATATATATATATATATATATATATATATATATATATATATATATATATATATATATATTAATAATTAAATTTATACAAATTTTCACTTTATAATAATTATACGTAAGAAACTGTTCTAATTTATTTTGAACTCGAAATGTGAAGAAATTGGTGTCAACTCTCTCCATTGGGTTACCTTTTTTTTGTGCCTTAGAATAAATTATTGGGCCTTATGGTCCACCGACTCTGTTCTTTCTCCTTTCACAACTCTTGATGCTGCTTCCTGCACCCCCACTGCACTCCCCAAACTCGAATATCTCCATTTTACCCTTCGGTCAATATTTAGTTAAACCCCAATTTGAAATCTCCATTTTTACTGCATCTCCCTCCGATTCCGAAAAATTATTTTTATATTATGGATTGATCGAGTGCTTGGAAAAACATTTTTGTCCGAAAATACTTTACAAAATATTCAATCTAAAATATAAAAATATGTTTTGGAAATGTGTGTTTTAGAAGATTTTTTAGAATTCAGTAATGCTTTTTGCAACACATAATTTGGAAATATTTTTCCTATTTTTTTCTTTCTTCATACGCAACACGAGTCCTACTCCTCTTCTTCACCAATTTGGGTTAGATGTGCGCACATATGCATTAAACAAAACTTGGTAATAGGAAAGAATATGTTTTGGAACGATGAATTCGGGATGTTGTACCCATTTTCAATGTCTTCTTCTTTGCTTAGAATGGTGGTGCTAAACTCGTGCCACAAAATGATGACTTGCCGCAACGAATGGTGTAGAAGGAGGCGCGATGAGAGGAGGTACTGTGTTGAGGAAGGCGAGATGCAGATGGGAGGTGCTAATTGTGGGTAGTACAAATTTCTTCATAAGATTTTTGCACTTTTTCTAAATCTTTTATGTAATTTTATAATTACAATCATAAAAAAATGAACACATGTACGCGTACCTCGTGTTTTCACTATATATATAATAATTGTGTTTAAATTTATTGTTTTAACCGGGACTTCTCCCAAAAAGTTAAATGAACTTTGACCGAAAATATTTGATAAATTCAACTTTTCAAGTCATACTAGACAATAAATCTAGCATGTTAACATCCACTAAACAACTTGATATCTATGTACTAAGTTTTAATGATATTATGTAGTTGAAAGTTATGCAAGCTCATAAATCATTTATAAATAATGCAATAATGAATCGTCTAATGATCCTATAGATGATGAAAACATGATTGAATTCAAATGACAAAGAGAAGATAAAACCATGAGCTAAATCCTAAGTGAATTGGAAAACTAGAATAGGTTATTAAAGACAATAAAAAGAGTGTTAGACGTGTCTGATGTATGTATTGTGTGATGCATGTATCGTTTGATGCTTGACTCATCTAACAAACTAGATGGCTTGTTTACCTTGTATCATCTAGTGTTTCGATTGAGAGAGTGTCGTCTAAAGGATCTCGTCTACCCTATCATCTGACGCGTTGTGGGCTAAGTTGAACTAATTTTTGAGCTAGATTTTTCTATGAGATAATGTTATCTTTAAGCTTTAATTATGTGTGAGATTTAGGGAACATTTAGATACAGGTTAACATTAGAGATAAATATTGTATTCTACAAATTTAATTTTATCTTTGAGCCCTTAAACATGTGCATAAAATTTGCACAATATTTGCAAAGAAACGAGCTTTGTCCTATACATTCTCAATTCTACAACTAAAGATGGTTATTGTACCACCACCAAACATGAACCATGGGCAAAGTATATCCAAAAGTAGTAACAAATTCGTCAGAGAGTTTTTATAAAGCTTCAGTGCAAATTTCATCTCATTCAATCAATTGTCTCCTCCATCCGCCACCACCACTATCTTTCATGCCTCGAGTGGTCATCCACATGGAAGACTAATCCCTCTTGCTTGAGTCTATTGTAATTTCATATTGAATTATGATGTTATGATCAATAAAGTATTGTTCTTTTAATTTATTCAAGCAAAGTTTATTTTCATTAATTCTTCTTTAGTTTTGATTTTTGTTGTTAGGATTGTCTTAGAACATTTGTTGATAGTTCAATCTTGGTCTTTGTTAGAGTTCTTGTGAAGTTTATGATAATCTTTTGTGTTAGTGAAATAGTAAATTTTTAGATGTCTATGTGTTGGAACATGTGTAGTGTAATAGAACACTTAGCTTTTAAGTGTTGGAACAAGGGAAATATTAACACTTAGCTTAGTATACTTGTTGGAACAAGTGAAAAACTAAATGAATTGATTCATGCTAGCATTGTTAATTCAAATTTCAATAATGGTTCACATAATAAGAAGATAAGGGAATAGATTAGTACTTTTGTGATATATGTGTTGGAATAAATAAAGTATAACTTGAATCTTAATCCGTACGTGTTAGAATGAGTAAGATTTTTAACAAACTAATTGAATGGTTGTTTGGTTAATTTGAGTTCTCAAGTTTTTAAGTTAATTGAATAACAATCATTTGATAGTCAACGAAGAACTCAACTATAGAAGAGTTGAAGGATCAACATGTCCTTTATATTTGTTTTTATTTTCTTTTTGTTCATTTATTTCACCCCCCCCCCCCCCCCCCCCCCCCCCCCCCCCTCCTCCCCTTTTCCCCTCTTTTATAACTATTCTTCTAAAATGAAGTTCTTACATTGGATTGGTTGGGAGTCAACTTGAGTTAACTTAACTCTTTCCATTCTCTTGCTCACTCTTTATATAGTAGTGCATTAGAGAAGTGATATTTATTTGATATCATAAAAAACAACAATTACCAAACATCCTCATTTTATAAAAAACATGTAGAATTGTTAATTTTTTAAAATTTAACAAATACTTATATTGTGTAGGGTAGAATTGGAATTATGAAATGTGGACACAAAAGAAAAAATCATCTTTACATATAACTAGCGAAATAAAAATTTGAGTTAAGAACAATAAGAAATATATAATTATTTTTTAAAATAGTTGTTAAATGTAAAATTAGAAAAATAAAATATGTACACAAAAGAAGTTTTTAAATTAACTACTATAGACAAAACAGATTTTTAGAATAACAGTTAAAGATAAACTATTTATCAAATAATTAATTTGTAAATTAATAATTAAGAGTAAAACAGGAATAACGAAATGTGGGAACAGAAAAGCGTATCTTCTTTATATGTTGTATTAAATATAAAGTTAAAATACATAAAATTTAAAAATTACCTAATTACTTTTATGATAAAAATAAAATTAAATAATTTTTGAATAAATTAAAAATATTAAATTTTAATAATACTTTAATTATTATTATTAATTACTAGCTTATACACATGCATTATCTCGTTTGTTTGTACGTTGTAGGCATTTTTTAAATATTCATCTTATTATATTTATATTTATTAAAAACAAAGTGAAATATGAATGAGAAAATAGAAAATACCTTGTTGAGGAATAGGGAAAGAAAGAAAGAGAGAAGATAGACCATTTTGTAGAAAACGTGTAGAAGTAATTGTTAATTTTAAAAAATTTAACAAGTAATTATATTGTATAGAGTAAAATTGGTATTATGAAATGTGAACACAAAAGAAAAAAATCATCTTTATCGAAATAGAAATTTGAGTTAAGATCAATAAGAAATATATAATTATTTTTTAAAATAGTTGTTAAATGTAAAATTAGAAAAATAAAATATGTACACAAAAGAAGTTTTTAAATTAACTACTAAAGACAAAAGAGGTTTAGAATAGTGATTAAAGGTAAATTATTTATAAAATAATTAATTTTTAAAATAATAATTAAGGGTAAAACTGGAATAATGAAATGTGAACAAAAAGAAAGTATCATCTTTATATAATGTATTGAATATAAAGTTAAAATAAATAAAATTTAAAAATTACCTAATTACCTTTATGATAATACTTTAATTATTATTAATTACTAGAGTAAACACATGCACTATCTCATCTGGTTTTACGTTGTAGGCATGTTTTAAATATGCATCATATTATATTTATATTTATTAAAAACAAAATAAAATATGAATGGAGAAAATAGTAAATAACAGTTGAGGAATAGGAAAAAAATAAAGAGAGAAGACAGACCATTTTATAGAAAACATGTAGAAGTAATTGTTTATTTTTTTAAATTTAATAAATAATTATATTGTATAGGATAAAATTGGAATTATGAAATATTAACACAAAAGAAAAAAAATTATTTACATATAACTAGCGAAATAGAACTTTGAGTTAAGAACAATAAAAAATATTTAATTTTTTTAAAATAGTTGTTAAATATAAAATTTAAAAAATAAAATATATACACAAAATAAGTTTTTAAATTAAGTACTACAAACAAAAGAGGTTTTTAGAACAACGGTTAAAGAAAAAATATTTATAAAATAATTAATTTTTAAAATAATAATTAAGAAGTAAACACAAAATATTATCTTCTTTATATATTATTATAGAATATTATAGATTACAAATTATATCTATATTATTATATATTATTAATTATTATATATTATTAATTATTATATATTATTATCAATTATTAGAATACATAGCCGCAAATCAACTGATTAGAATAATCAACTTAAATAAACAGAACAAGACTAAATGTTTGATGTGTTTAAAAGAAAATAAATATATGAAAATTTAAATAAGAAAAAATATTTGATAGAAGAAATTGAAACTAAAATTACAGTAAAAGTTGTTTTATTTTACTATTATTTATTTATTGCATTGTTATTGATAGTATTTTGTACTCTTAGAGTAATTGCTATCAATGGTTGGGAAGTTGGGAATATAATGCATGAATAATCAAAATGGATGTTAACTGAGGGAGAAGAAACGTATTATTCAATTAGGAAGGATATTAGAATAGGAACATTTAATAGTTGATTTCAAATCTTTCCTTAACTGCAGTTCTTTAGTTGTATTGTACTAGTGATTTTTTTACTGTTATAAATTACTTGAATAAATTATTAGATTTTTCTTTAAATTAAACCATTCCACTAAGTATAATTTCTTCTCGCTAAAGATTAAATTTTCATCATATTGTTTTTAATTTTACATATTGTTTGATGTTTTTTAAGGAACAAATTATTAGTAATTTTTTGAGTTAAATATGTTTTTAATTCCTGAACTTTGATTTAAAATTAGAATTCGTCCCTAGCTAAAACTTTGATAAATTTTGGTCCCTAAATATTAACTTTTAACTTTACATTAAATTTCTTTTTAAATATTTTCACCTACAATCATTCATATTTTTATTTCATTTTATTTTTCTAACTTTAACACACAAAATATTACATAAATTATTTTAACCAAATAAGTATACATTTATCAAAATTAAATTTACAAAAAATAATCATAATTATAATATTTTATAATGATAATTTTTTTATTACATTATTATAATATATTTAAATTATCTTATTTATTATAATCACTCTTTAAATTATTCATTCTATATTAATTTATAAATATTACATTAAATATATTCTTTAAATTTAGATTTAAATGGGTTTAAAAAATTATAAATTTATAATAAAGTAATTTATTATAAATAAATATACAAATATAATGTTGTAAGAAAAAAAAATTCTAATGATTTACATAGATTCAAACATATCTATAACAATGAAAAAGTCTTTACTAATTTGAAATAAAAAAGTCCTAACTAATTTGAAAAAAATATCTCTTCTTTTCTGTATTTTCATAACAGTTGAAAAGGCTATTGATAATAGAATGAACTAACGAGGAATGGGGGCAGATCCAGGACAATATCCGATATGATATCCAAAAACGCAATATAAAAAACGTAAATAAACATAAAAATCGTAGATAATATTCTTAATCTAAAAGCAAACCTACAACTTGTAATTACATCTAAAAACATTTTCAAAAACAATTATTACCAGTATAGTCTTCCAAAAATTAACCGTTCAAGGTTAAATAAAGAAGATGCGTATAAAAAGTTTAAAGCAAAGATACATCTAAAACATCATACAAACAAGAAAAGCTCATTCGAAAATAACAAAAAGAAATTAGAACAATATCAATAAGCCAATTAATCTTTTATGGGTCAGCATCGATCATTGACATGAAGACTAAAGTTCCAAAATACACCATATAGAGTACCAACATTAGATTAAACTCACTCAATCAAATCCTAAAGACATTGCCCTAGACAACCAGGTCATTAAACTAATCACTGCTACAACTAAAAACAAACAGAAAATCCCAACTGTCAGAAACACACCAACTGATCTAACGCACATTAGGCTTCCACGTCAACACTTTTCTTCCCCGGGGAGCTCAAGAGCCAGACAAAACCATAAGGGTCCTTGACCTTCCCCACGCGCCCACCACAGCACGCGCCTTCAATTTCAGCAACTTCCTCTTCCACAACAGCCCCAGCACTCACCGCTTTAGCTACAGCCCCCTGCACGTCCTCGGTCTCCAAACACAAAACGACACCGTTTCCACCCGCCTTCACTCTGACAAAGAAATCAAATGAAACTACCTTCAGTCATTGAAATATATTATGAACTAACGTGTGAAGACCACGTTTACAAAAATACGAAAGCTAAAAGTAAACAGACACCGAAAGCGTGGAATTAGGATACAAAAACAATAGATAAGACACTAGAGAACAAAACGTGAACCATGGAAGAACAAAACAGACAAAATGGAAATCACGATTCTCGAAAAATATAATTCCTATTATCCATAGATCGAGTGAATACACGCCAAAAATTAATTTAAAATTAAGGACCAATGCACGGACAAGTAAAACACAAACATTAAACTTATATTTACACAAACAAAAGTCATAGGATCAAAAAACAGTACCAACAACTAAAACCTCACAAATAAAACGCCAAAACATGCTCAATATTGATAGATCTATGAAATATAAGCGATGAACATAACCAGAGAAAACTAACGGTGAAGTAGAGTCATCGACGAGGTCAGCGACGAGAATGGTGGAGCCAGCGATTTTGAGCTCAGCCGAGAGTATGAGAGGAAGCTCGTGATCTGCTTTGCGCTTAGGGTTGAGCGCGCGGGAAACTTCCTCTGCGCCAAACGCAGCCTTGTAGAAGGAAACGGCGTCGTTTGCTTTGGGAGCTTCGACCAGAAGCTGCGGCTTCACAGCCAGAAAAGACACCGCAGCAGCGACATTCTCCGCCACGCCATTTTGTGCATCTTGCTGAGCCATGGGAACAGAGAATGAACAGAGAAGAAGAGAGAAAACGAAAACCCTAACCCTAAGAGAGATAAAGAAGAGCTACTGCAGAAGAAAATTAGATGAGCGTGGAAGAAAAAGATGGGGTGGGGCAGTGTTTATAAAGAAGCGGGGAGCCGAAACGTCTGGGGGCAAAATGGGAATTTGTGAAAACATGAGAGTTCAGTGCATTACTTTACCAATTTTTATTTTAAAAGATAAGGGATTTAGTTTATGGATAAAAGAGAACCTGAGATTGCCCCTAGTTATGGGTTTAATTTACGAAGCGACGCCATTATGAGGCCAACGGTCTTTTCAACTACAACTACATGTTGGTGAGTCTAACACGCGCATGCTTCACGCGCCATCTTCATCACAAATGCAAGAAACCGTCGAAAATAAAGTGTATTTGATACTTTAAAAGTTTAAAATTATTTAATTGAATAATGAACTCAGGTTCAGGACCATGCCTGTACCTAGAAGAATGGAGTATTACAAAATACAAAATAAAATAATAACAGGTATGTTTCTAAAACAGAAAAATAAAAAAGTTTATAAATTAAGATTATGTTTAACTAAATTCTATATGTAGGTTGAAACATGTGATTTTATAAAAAATATGTTAAAATATAATATAAATTTAACTCAAACTCAAATATGGAATAAATGAATATATTAGATAAATATAATAAAATTTATAAATTTATAATGTATATTATAATATGATAAAAGGAGAGAGATGGAGTAAAAAAACACAACTATGATAGATTTACACAAAACCAAGTTGTAGATGTATTATTACTGTAATTATACTACTTATCTTGGAAACATACAGTACTTTGTAGCACAAATTTCGGGATGTAGGTGAAACAATAAAATAAACTTTGATACTACAAATAAAACATTACAAAAGGGAGGAGTGGAAAAGGTATGTGAGCACATAGATTTAATGACAGTAATGTAATAAAACAATCTGGTTTTGATGTAAATAAATTTATATATTTAATCATGAGAAGAAGTTTTTTTTATTATAGTATTTATAAATTTAATTGTATCTTTTATATTCCAAAGTTAAAAATAATTATTTTTTAACTTTGACTACTTTGTAATATTGATGAAATATAATATAGGTTCAAAATATTTTTATTTTTTAGGTGAAAATTGAAATTAGTGTTTAAATGGTTGAGCAAATTTAATTATCTAACTCTAGAAATATGTTGATTTAATTTTTTTAACTAAATTTTATTAAGTTTATTTGATGTTTCAAACACGTCTCATAATAATATTATAGTTATTTATTTATTTATACAGTTTGATACATTTTCATTTCAATATTAACTGAAAAATACATTTAAAACGATAAATAAACTTAATAAAAATAGTTAAAATGAAAAGCTCAAAAAAGTATTTGGATTCCATAATTAATGTGATTTTTAAATAATTTCTCCAAACATTATAACAAGTAAATACACACCGATAACTAAACTAATCATGGATATTCTAACACTCATATAACATGATTGACAATTTTCTTTTCTACACAATACACAACTCCACTACTTTTGTATATAAGACTCTAAACAACTTGAGCATTTACCAACATGCAATAAATATGGTGCTCTTCTATTCAAACTTGATTATATATCACATTTATCTTTATTTTAAGATTAAATATAATTTTAATTTTTGAACTTTAATCTAAAATTAAATTTCGTTTATGTTCAAAATTTTAATATATTTTGATTTCTAAATTTCAATATAAATTGATATTATTTAAAATATTTTAAAAAACTTATATGACTGAGTCTATTTCCATTTCTTTAAGCTACAAAATAGGGAAAATAATAAATTTAACATGCTAAAAGTTGAGTTTTATGGTTCAAAATCGAGATTAAAGATTCTAAATATATGACGACCACAAAAAATCTTTGGATTGTATAACTAATGTGATTTTTAAAGATGTTTTCTAAACTTTATACCATGTAAGTAGAGATTAATACCTAAACTAATCTTACATATTCTAACCCTCTTTAACTTGATTGACAAATTATTTTTCTACACCAGAAATAGCTCCACTACTTATGTATACAGGATTGTAAATAAATTTAATATTTACCAACGTACAATAAACACTTCATGATACTCTTCTGTTCAAACACAGGTTACATATCACATTTACCTTTATATTAATATATATGTCAACATTAAAATATGAAACATAATAAAATAATATATTTAAACCCTTTTTTGTCAAATTTTAGTTTCTACTAAAATGCGCAAACTAACCACAAAATTCTCAACTGTAATACGAATTTAGAATTAACAACAGATCCAACCAAAACATGTAAGAAAGTAAGCGATACAGAAAAAAAAAAAAAAAATAAATATATAAATATATATA
>Ga0214542_1012824_pt1 | contig 10512 bp, 17 predicted proteins | sample CNSS1metaG_FD_160096 | JGI IMG/M metagenome (GOLD analysis project Ga0214542, IMG submission 160096) | Root nodule microbial communities from cowpea collected in UCLA plant growth center, Los Angeles, California, USA - CNSS1 | ecosystem: Host-associated > Plants > Roots > Nodule | place: USA...
TCCTTTTTAAACATGGAAGTTGGTGTGTTTCATTCACATGCTTATCCTTTTGTTCCTGTAAAATGGCATCACAAACTGTAGAAGAAAAAAACATTGACGAATATACTTTCTCTAGTTCCATTTCTTTTTCCTTATTTTCCCTTCCTTCTGCAGTTTGTCTTACTTCTTTTTCTATTCTTTCTTTTTCTGTTTTCTCCTTCAGCCTACGTTGATCCTTACTGACTTGTCTCAGTGTCATAAATTTGAACTTCTTTTGATGTCCCTCATGCCTCAAATAAAGGAAACGTTCATCAAGATGGAGTGTTTTAAAACAAAGCCATGCCCATCCCAAAAGAAGATGACAAGAGTCCATGGGAGCAATATCACATAATACTTCTTTCACGTTTTCCCAACCATACCCAAAGTGCACGGCCTAGGCCTCTAAAGTCTACGCGGCATTTCCCTCCTCAAGACTGGAAGGCTGATGTCCAAACCGCACCCAATGTACACGGCCTCCACACCCCTAAGCATGCAACCTCAGTAAACCCAACCACCACACACCCTGTGTCGGCTACCTCTTCTTCAACATGCGGCCCTCAACAAAGACCCGGGCCGTACACTTCTCGCTAGACATCCCCTCCTATAGTACGCGACCACCAAACACACTTCAGACCGCATACCTTGTACTAAAGAATGCCCCTCCCTTCCCAGGCGGCCGCCAGCGAACCTCTAAAGCCGCATCCTCTTCCAGACATCCCCAATCACAAACAAAAGGTTTTGAGGCAACAAATTCCCTAAGCCGCCTATCCCGCACTACGAATACCCCTCCCTAGGACAATCCAAATCCATGACGTAACCATTTCAATCAATAAGATGAGATCAACCATCCGTAGTCATTCTCACGACCGAGTGCTGAATACCGCCTACCCCTGAGGGATCTCCTGGTAATTTCCCCCTCAGCACTGGATCCAAGAATAGCCAAGAAGGGAATATTGGGCCAAAAGCCAATCCCAGGTAGGACCCACAGGTAAAAAAGGTATAAATAACACACTATCCTATGCATTGATTACGCATTAAATATTCTCTGTAACCATTGACATCACTCAGCACTGACTTTGGCATCGAAGTGTCTTTTGTAGGCACACCTACGCCGTGACCATAGCCCCTCGAAGCCAGAAGACTCACTCGGCATCCCAACATCAAGATAGTACGCGAGACTTGTGAAGTACAGCTTGGTCCCATAAGAACAATTGGCGCCCACCGTGGGGCCCTCGAAGAGTATTTCGCAAGATCAGCCCTCCCCGTCCCAAGACCATGGTATCCACAAGAAGTAGACCAGCTGAAGTGCCTACCAGACCCCCTGTAATGGAAGTGGGAGACGCCGGTCCCTCGTCCGACATATCTCACATTCTAGAGGCTTAAGCTAGAATGCAACAAGAATTCACAGAGTATAAGAAAAGGAATGCAGATGAAATGGAAGCGCTGAGAGAAGAGAACTCCCGACTTAAAAGGAGGATTGAAGCAGGCAAGGCCGTGGAAGAACCTGAGGTCGCCCCTTGCAGGGCAAAGCCCCCACCCGCCATGGAGGAAGAAAGCAAATACAAACCCACGGGTCACACAACCGGTGGCAACTACAACCCTTTCGCCTCCCGAAGAAACCGTAGGCACCCGTTCGTCGACGGGATCGTAGAAACACCACTCCCTCATAAGTGGAAGGCTCCAACTGTCACCTACAATGGCACCACTGACCCAGATGAGTTCATATCCATTTATACCAACCAAGTCGCCCTTTACTCGACTGACGACACCGTAATGTGCAAGTCCTTCTCTGTTGCACTCAGAGGATCGGCATTAGAATGGTTCATGAGCCTACAGCCCTACACTATAGATTCCTTCAACACGCTTACCACCTCTTTCACCACCCAGTTCGACACCAGCCGTCGGCACGACCTCACATCCCTGCCACTCCTGAACTTAAGACAAAAGGAAGGAGAGTCCCTTTCACCTTCATTGACAGGTTCGGCGTAATCGCCATGAAGATCAAAGACCTCACTCCAAACTTGATATTGCACTATATGGTAATGACACTAAGACCGGGACTGTTTGCTGACGAACTAGCCATGCGCCCGCCCTTGGGAATGCAAGAGCTGCGAAAAAGAGCATCGATGTTCATCAGAGTCGAGGAGATTCGGCATTACCAAGACAGGGTTCGGACCACCCCAACCCACCTGGAAGCTAAGAGGGGCGGTAGGGAGCCGGGGGGTCGGGACCAAAACCACCTCAAAGACAGAAAGCAAGCCAGATTCTCTAATTACGCCCCCCCTTAACGCCCCCAAATCCCATATTCTTGATGAGGTATTGCAAGCTGAACTCATCGCTCCACCTAAGAGATTCCAAAACCCACCAAACGCCGACCTAAGCAAGTATTGCCACTACCACCGCAACAATTGCCACACAACAGAGGAATGTGAGACTCTTCGCGACAAAATAGAAGAACTTGTACGGGCCGGACACCTGCGGCACTATGTTAAAAACACAACCGAAGGGAACCCTAGGACCCAATACGAGAAGTATCCACGCAGGAACATTCCACGAAGGGATGACCCGAGAAACGAACCAAGGGAACCCAGACAAGAACCTAGGAGAAGCACAAATTCTGAGTGAAGGAGGGAGGAACCACCTCAAGGGGGGAGGCGCCCAGAAGAAAGACCCCCCCTGAGAGGAACGATAAACACTATATCAGGAGGGTTTGTCGGAGGTGGATGTTCCTCCTCTTCTAGAAAAAAGCACCTGAGGGCAGTCCAGTCTGTCTACGCCGTCTACAGGGGACCTAGGAGAAGAATGCCACCAATCACTTTCAGCGACTCTGACTTCCGAGGAGTCGACCCCAACCAAGATGACCCTGTGGTCATAACCATAGAACTCGAAAACTTCGTCGTAAAGAAGGTGCTAATCGACCAAGGAAGCTTGGTAGATATCATATACTGGAAGACCTTCCAACAACTCCAGATCCCCGCTGAAGAACTGACCCCATACGACGAACCCATATACGGATTTTCTGGCGAAAGGGTGCCAACCCGAGGATATGATGAAAGCAGGTTTTGTTGAAGAAGCGCAGTACACCACCTGGCTAGCAAACGTCGTTATGGTCAAGAAACAGAATGGCAAGTGGCGTATGTGCGTCGATTACACGAACTTGAACAAGGCATGCCCTAGAGACGTGTACCCGTTGCCCAACATAGACCGTCTGGTAGATGGGGCAGCTGGAAGTGGCACACTCAGTTTCCTAGACGCATACTCTGGATACAACCAGATACCGATGGCGGAGGATGACGCGATCAAAACTGCCTTCATTACGGAAGAAGCAAACCTATACTACAAAGTTATGCCCTTCGGGCTAAAAAACGCAGGTGCTACCTACCAAAGGCTAATGGACAGGGTCTTCAAACCCTTCCTCGGTAACAGCGTCGAGGTATATGTCGATGACATAGTGGTCAAATCCCCAAACCCCACCCAACACGCCCTAGATCTCGTCGAAGTTTTCAAAGCCATACGAAGATACAATCTCCGCCTGAATCCAGAAAAATGCACCTTTGGAGTAGAAGGGGGAAAATTCTTAGGATACATGTTGACCCGACGCGGCATCGAAGTAAACCCAGAGAAATTCCAGGCCATCATCAGCATGCGCAGCCCTGCCAATGTTAAAGAAGTACAAAGACTCATGGGACGGCTGACAGCCATTGCACGCTTCCTCCCTAAGCTTGCGGAGAAAACCAAGCCTATGATAAACCTCCTCAAGAAGTCCTCCAAGTTCGAGTGGAGCGCAGCATGCCAAGAAAATTTTGATCAACTGAAACTACTGTTAGCCACACCCCCAATCCTGAACAAACCATGACCCGGGTCCCCTTTGTTAATATACATTGCAGCATCCTCCAACGCCGTCAGCGCGACACTCGTACAAGAGTTCGATGGCACACAACAACCCATCTACTTCACCAGCCGCATACTCCAAGACCCTGAAACGAGGTACCAAATGGTCGAGAAGATAGCACTCGCACTAATCACAGCAGCACGACACTTGCGACCATACTTCCAGACACACCCAATCATCGTAAAGACGGACTACCCCATACAAAAAATCCTCCAAAAGCAAGATCTCGCAGGGAGGCTCTCATCATGGTCCATTGAGCTATCAGAATTCAGCATCAAGTACGAACCTCACGGCCCCATCAAGGCGCAATGCCTGGCAGACTTCACAAACGATTTGCAACCTCAAGAACCCGCACACGAATGGTGGATCATGCATGTTGACAGATCATCCAACATAAAGGGAGTCGGTGCCAGTGTCGTACTCGAAGGCCCGAGCGGCATACTCATCGAACAATCCCTCTGTTTCACCTTCAAAACTTCGAATAACCAGGCCGAGTACGAGGCCATTGTGGCAAGACTACACCTAGCCCTCAAAATGGAAGTCAAACGTTTGTCATGCAAAACTGACTCCAAACTCACCGTCGGACACCTCACGAGTGAGTACCAAGTTAAAGATGACCTCTTATCGCAGTACTACCATTTGGCAATGAACTTGATCTCAAAACTCGAAGAATTCAAAATCGACCACGTGCCCCGAAGCGACAACGCTAGAGCCGACCTCCTATCAAGCTCGCAAGTACAAAAAAGAAAGGTCGCTACAGATCCCTGATACAACAGGTACTCACTATCCCCTCCATACAAGCACAAGCAGAATGCTTTGAGATCACCACTCAAGAATCATGGATGAGTCCCTTCATCACATACCTCAAAACGGGCGAGACACCCACCAATCAAGAAAAAGGATGGAACAGGAAAGCGGCAAGATACACTTTGATAGCCAGGGAACTCTACAGAAGGGGTTTCAGCCACCCCCTACTCCGATGCATCACGAACAATAAGGCGTCCTACGTTATGAAAGAAATACACGAAGGCACACGCGGATACCACTCGGGCCCAAAAACGATGGCAGCAAGAATCCTCCGGGCAGGGTACTTCTGGCCCACGATGGAACAAGACTGCACCAATTTCGTCAAAAAATGTCAACCTTGCCAACAACACGGACCCTGCCCCCACCTACACTGAGAACCGCTCCATCATATTACAACACCATGGCCATTTTCCAAATGGGGAATGGACATAATAGGACCCTTCACCCCTGGAAAAGGGCAAGTCAAGTTTCTCTTGGTAGCGGTGGATTATTTCTCCAAGTGGATTGAAGCTGAACCACTCGCAAACATTACAGCCAAACAAGTCCAACGATTCCTTTGGAGAAACATCATTTGCCGATACGGGGTACCCCACACCATAATCACGGACAACGGCAAACAATTCATTGACAAGGGCCTCGCCGAATTCTACCACGACCTTAACATCCAGCACATCACGAGTTCAGTCGAACATCCACAAACTAACAGCCAGGCAGAAGCCGCAAACAAGGTCATCCTTAACCAATTAAAGAAAAGACTCGACACCGCAAAAGGAAAGTGGCCAGAAGAACTCATGGAGGTGTTATGGGCATACAGGTGTACCCCCCAGTCTTCCACCAAAGAAACCCCGTACAGCCTGGTATACAGCATCGATGCAATGATACCTGTCGAAATCGGGGAACCCTCCATTCGACGAAGTCATTTCGAACCTACCATCAACCAAGCATGCATGAACACACATCTCGACCTGCTCGTAGAAAGGAGAGAGCAAGTGCACATCCAGGACACCGCTACCAAACTTCGAGCAGCAAGAAGGTACAACTCCAAGCTTGACCCTCGTTCCTTTCACAAAGGAGACTTAGTCTGGCGGATGGCAAGCAAAGCGCGGAAACATCAAGGCAAATTTTCGCCAAACTGGGAAGGACCTTTCCGCGTGCTACAAGAAGTAGGCAACGACGCATACATACTAGAACGACTATCAGGAGACCCCATTCCCAACACTTGGAATGCCTCCCATTTAAAGTTTTATTTTAGTTAAATCACGTGTAGCATATCATCACTTGTAATCAAAGATGTACTCTTTCCTAACCTAGAATTTTTCCCTAAGGAGGGTTTTGGCCAGGCAGGTTTTAATGAGGCATCTACCAGTAATGAAAGTTCGACGATTACATCCACTCTTTATATTACAAACACTCCCGGCCTCTAGTTTAAGAGCCGCCGAACGTCGACTAACAAACATCTCCCAGCCTCTAATCTAAGAGCCGCTGGTCGAGCACATCTAATCACTTCCCAACCTCTACTCGAAGAACCGTTGGCCGAAGACCATCATCAAACCTATTCGCTTCAGTACAAGAAACCCCAAGCATAATAATAACCGACAACAGGGGAAACCACCCCACAAAGCGTAACAAGCTCAAGTATACATAAAAATGGATAAATCCGCACTTGACAAAAAATTCTTGAGCCTTAAAATGAACATACGCATAAGCAAGCAGAAGGGACGATAACTAAACAACCAGCAAAGCAAAGAACCATAAAAATTCTCTTTTCATTCAAAATAAAGTGTCTTTACAAAACAAGTAAATACAAATCTGCTCTAGCAGAAACCCAACGTACCATACCCAAAACCCACAAACAACAACAAAAAATTTTTCGGGGACCTCGCCCCCAAAGACCTACCTAATCAGCGACCTCGTCATTTCCTTCCTCCGCCACTTCCTCCCCGTCCTCAGCATCCCTTTCACCATCCTCCCCATCCGGCACCACCCCCTCCACATCAATCGGCGAAGCAACAGCAACCGCCTCCTCATTTCCTACTGCCGCCACCTCTTGCTCGACCCTTAAGCGACTGATTTCCGCCACATCAAGCATACGGTTATCATACACGTCCAAATTCACGTTAAAGCGGCAATCGGACACAGAAACCTCCCTATACCAAAAATCGGCCTGCCTCAAGGCCTTCTGAAACCCATTCACATGCTCTGAATACACCGCCTGCTGCAAACTAAATATCTCACCAGCCGCCTCCTCTGTAGCAACCTCCTTAGCAGCAATAACCTCATCCATCTCCTCCTGCTTCGCCTTCAATTTTTTCTCGGCACCTGTGAGACTCAACTTCAACTTCTTAACCTCCGCCTCCAATTTCTTTTTCTCCTCAGCCCAAGACTGCTGATCGCTGTCCCTCAACTTTTTCAAAGAAGCAACCTCCTCCGTCAGCTTTTTCTTATCCCCAGCACTCAACTCCTCTTGCAGCATGGTCGTCACCCTCCTACTCAACACCAGTCCTCGAGCCATATACTCGTTCAGAGCCCTCATCACCAACCCAGGATCAGCCGTCTCCTCCACGCCAACCTCCGGATCACTTAACTTAATCTCAACCCCTTTCCTCATCTGAATTTTACTCTTCTCAAACCCACCCAAATCTGGATTGCTCGAACCACTCGACCCCACACCTCCAGTTTTTGCCAAAGCATGCAGCCTTTTTCTATCCTTCCCCACACCTTTCATCTTGGATGGTGCCAGCCTCTTCACTGTAGGGGGAAGATACACGTCCACGACCAGACCAACCAAATTAGGCGCCTGCGACTGACCTTCCGCCTTGGCGGCATTCCCCATCTTGTCACGAATCTTGGCAAAGAGATCGACCTCCCCACCCGTTTTCCTCGCATGATGCGCCATCACACCTGCACAAAACAAATTTTTTCAGATTAGTCCAATACTAGCAAGAACCGAAGACGAAACATACATACCACATAAATCCCTAGCGGGCTTATCCGTCAGATAACAGCACACAACCCATTTCCCAGGCACCCTAGTCGGTAATCTCTCAAGCACATCCACTACCCGCCTACTATTGACATCCAGCCCATCCTTCGAAACCGCATCCAAACGAGCAGGCGCCTCAGTCCAATAAAATGGAAATTTCGGAAACCCATTCTCATCGCAGTACATCAACCGCCCGGCCATCAGAATCCACACACGAAAAAAACCATCCTTAAACTTCTTAAATGACTGAGTAAAGCCGTCCAACAAACCAATCTTAGGACGACTAATCAGAGAAAGCCACGAGATCGGGTGCCTCGGCCGCGTAACGTAGAAATACAAAAAACTATCAGCGGTTGGCGTCAAATACAACGCTTTACAAATCAGCCTGAAAGCCTGGAGACTCCCCTAACTATTCGGATGGAGTTGTGTAGGCGCCACGTTCAGCTTCCGCAAAACACCCATATTAAACTCATCAAAGGGCAACCACACATGCAACTTCATAAACATACACGCATAAGCATAAAAGAAATCGTCCTCCAAACCTTCACAACCATGGCACACAGCATCTACCCACTCACCCGCTCAATAGAGATAGCATTCGTATCGGCCCCCCTCTCAAACAAGTAAACACTATTTAACCACGACCTAAGAAGCCTCAACCACCGATATTTCTAGCAACACTCCCTGACGCCCTCAGCCACCCAGTCATAACCCTCCCTCCTCGGCCAAAGAGACTCGGCATGTTCACTAGCCGGATCTTCACGCACTTCTCTCTCCACCTCAATATGCAATGACTCGGATGATGTACTTAAAAATTCTAGCCTAAGGCCCCCAAAACTAGCTCCAGAATCACCAAAATTAGAACCATTTGAAGAAGTCGACATACCTCGGCACGCGGCAACAACTAAAGCAAGATAACTACACTTAGAGAATCGCAATAAAACCCCAGAAGCCAAAACCACAATGCAGAAGCAAATGAACGAGCACCATATATAAAGGCCACACTCATACCCCTTCATCCTCATACAAAACTCTAGAAGCCCAAGGCCCAACCCCCAGGAAAACGCTTCGAAAAACGAACCTTGACAACACAGTGCACCCAATAGTCACGTCTTTTCATTGACCACATTAACTGACATTTGCAACGTTACAGTAAATCTGACACCCTGACACTTTACACCAACAACCACGCAAACATAACGGCCCAAACACAAACAGATAGCGACCAGCGCAAGTTCAAACATAGCGGCCCAAACACATACAGATAGCGGCCTACGCAAGTTCAAACATAGCGACCCAAACACACGCACATAGCGGCCAATGAAAGTCTAAGCATCGCGGCCCAAACGCGTAAAAATAACAATCATACTCCAAAAGCAATGACCTGTAACATCTTAAGTCTATTACCTCACCAAGCTCCTTTAGACTGGGAGGCTGGTATACCCATAGAGTATACGGCCAAGTCCCACAAATGAAAATTGCAAAAAGTACACGGCCTCAGCCTCCAAAGTCTACGCGTTGTTTCCCTCCTCAAGATTGGAAGGCTGATGTCCCAACCATACCCAAAGTACACGGCGTCGGCCTCTAAAGTCTACGCGTCGTTTCCCTCCTCAAGACTGGAAGGCCGATGTCCCAACCATACCCAGAGTACACGGCCTCGGCCTCTAAAGTCTACACGTCATTTCCCTCCTCAAGACTAGAAGGTTGATGTCCCAACCGCACCCAAGGTACACGGCCTCCACACCCCTAAGCATGCAACCTCAGTAAACCCAACCACCAGACACCCTGTGTCGGCTACCTCTTCTTCAACATGCGACCCTCAACAAACACCCGAGCCGCACACTTCTTGTTAGACATCCGCTCCTATAGTACACGACCAGCAAACACACTCTAGACCGCATACCTTGTACTAAAGAATGGCCCTCCCTTAACAGGCGGCCGCCAGCAAAACTTTGAGGCCGCATCCTCTTCCAAACATCCCCAATCACAAACAAAAGGTTTTGCGGCAACAAATTCCCTAAGCCGCCTATCCCGCACTACGAATACCCCTCCCTAGGACAATCCAAATCCATGACGTAACCATTTCAATCAATAAGATGAGATCAACCATCCGTAGTCATTCTCACGACCGAGTGCTGAATACCGCCTACCCCTGAGGGATCTCCTGGTAATTTCCCCCTCAGCACTGGATCCAAGAATAGCCAAGAAGGGAATATTGGGCCAAAAGCCCATCCCAGGTAGGACCCACAGGTAAAAAAGGTACAAATAGCACATTATCCTATGAATTGATTACGAATTAAATATTCTCTGTAACCACTGACATCACTCAACACTGACTTTGGCATCAGAGTGTCTTTTGCAGGCACACCTGCGCCGTGCCTATAGCCCCTCAAAGCCAGAAGACTCACTCGGCATCCCAACATCAAGATAGTACGCGAGACTTGTGAAGTACAACTTGGTCCCATAAGAACACACGCATTGTCATGTACTGAATTTGTGAAGGAGTTTTATTTTTTCATAAGTTGAAACTAATTCTCTTCTTCCAAGATCAAATCCAACTTGATATTTGTTACTTTACAACGGTTGCAATCCGTCGATAACATTTCTTGGCAACAGTACCCCACCTTGATATGTAAAAGTAAATAATTCCATGCATTATGTTTGACGAATTTGCTTCTTATCGACGACCAAATGCATAATAAAGCACTATGAACAAGCTTCCTTTTTAAACATGGAAGTTGGTGTGTTTCATTCACATGCTTATCCTTTTGTTCCTGTAAAATGACATCACAAACTGTAGAAGAAAAAACGT
>Ga0214542_1012830_pt1 | contig 10504 bp, 7 predicted proteins | sample CNSS1metaG_FD_160096 | JGI IMG/M metagenome (GOLD analysis project Ga0214542, IMG submission 160096) | Root nodule microbial communities from cowpea collected in UCLA plant growth center, Los Angeles, California, USA - CNSS1 | ecosystem: Host-associated > Plants > Roots > Nodule | place: USA...
TAAAGCAAAAATGTGTCAAACAGTATAAACAACTCAAATACAATCTTAAAATGTGTACGAAACATCAAATAAACCTAACAAAATTTGATTAAAAGGACTAAATCCACAGATTCCGAAAGATGAAGGACTAAATTAGTCTAAAGTTTCAAAATGGACTAATTCCAAAATTCACTGAAAGTTAAGGGACAAAAACATATTTAACTATATATTAACAAAAATAAAAGTAAATCATGCAGCCTAGAAACTTGTATTTGATTTGACTTAGATATATGCACAATAAATGAAAGTTGGCTAAAAAGCAAATGAAAGTTCCTTCCATCAAACACAACTGGAATGGGGGTGCAATATTCTTCAGTATTCAATGCTTCTAGGAATGTTACCATGTTAGGAACAGATTAAAAAAGTATTATTTATAAAATGCTGTATTATATTTTATACACCCTTTATGATACCTATAATGATAAGCAGATACACCGAATAATAATAATAATAATAATAATAATAATAATAATATTGTATAAATTATTATAGAGATGTTTCACGTCTTAAAAAGTTTATAGAAAAATTAAAAGAGGCGTCTTTATTTTAGCCTATAATAATAATAAGAGCATAGTTGTGGACTTTTATTTTTAAGATGTGGAAAGGCTCTTTTTCTATCCGGTAGAAATTATTGCATTGAATTGAAAGAGGCATGATATGGGCCATTTTCCCAAAACAAGTATACTCAAAACAGAATTTTATTGACTAAATTGAAAGAATAAGAAAACAACACAGAACCAGAAGTGGAAGACATGAAACTTTGGTTTGGCTGACATTGACAAAGACAAATTGGTTTGCAACTTGACCCAATGGTTTGTTAGTTGCCAACAAATCCTCTAAATTTTGATGACCAAACAAAAAGAATGGAGGTTAGATGCATCATCATACTCAAAAATCAATGTTTTATTTTTATTTAGTTAATTTGATTTTTAGCACAGTATAATTTATTGAAAAGTTGAAATTATGATTTTGAATATTTTGTAACTTTGACTCAATTATTAAAGATAGATTTTAAGAGAAAATCGTCAAAAAGACATAATAATAGATCTGAATTAAAGCTATATAAAATAATGACATCATTTCACTGTAAAATCTCAAAATAATAAATTTATGAACATAAGGTATTCAATTTTTCATTTCTAATCAATCTAAAATATAGGTTCATGTTCGAATTTCAATACATAAAAAGTTATCTAAAAATTAACATCACCTTTAATTTAAAACCTAAAAATAATAAATTTATATATATATATATATATATATATATATATATATATATTATAAGGTATTCTACTTTTTTATTTATGACCAATGGAACATAGACTCAAATTGGAGTTCAACGCATATCTATCATACTTCGTATTATATAAGTTTGATGATTTATTGATGTTTCATTTTCTAAACATCGGAAGAGCTACTGCTAAAATTTCATGTGATGAAGTGAAGATGATTTTCCCTCACTTTCAGAAAAGTTACAACACCAAACTTGGTTGAAAGCAAAGAACATAAGATATATACCTTATCTAAGCTTTAGATGAAGACTAAAGAAAATTCCTTCACGTGAAGACCTGCTCTTGTTCATGGGTACAAGGCATTTGTGTCACTCCCCCACCACCTCCCTCCTCATGAAGGCATCTATTTGTTTCCAATCCACCATCATAGGAAAAAAAAATAATACAGTTTATGGGTTATTTTAATCCTTTGTAAAGGATATAGAATCTTTAGAATGAACAACATTTTATTTTCTCAATACTTTATATTATCAAATAACTTTTACATTTAAATAAATTTCATATCTTTAATATATCATCGATTTTTATTTTAAATAAATCTAATATTTTTTAAAATTGGATACTGAATAAATTAAAATTTTTTATTAAAGTCATTTTAGCTACTTGTATTATTTTTACTCTTCGTATGTTAATTAAGGTAAAACATGTATCTTAAACAATGATACACATATATATTTTTTGATAAAACTGGATTAGAGAGGCTCAAATAAAAATTTAAAAATATTTCAGGATAAGTTAAAAAAACCAATAGAAAAAAAAATAATTTTCACACACTTAAACTAAAATTTTATAATTATAACAAATAAAGAATGAGTAATACATTAGACACCAATAACTTCTATAAGGGGAACTTTTATTTGTAAATTTCATTATTATACAAATAAAACATCTACTTAATAGTATAAAATTATTAAATAAAACATTTAAACTTTGATAAAAAAAAACAAATAATTACTAAGATATATAATATTCATACAGTTATTTATAACGAATAATCATAAATTATAAAATATAAAATAATATATATATATATATATATATATATTAATAATACAATTCAAGGTAGCACGTCAACCTTTTCAATGACCTACAAAAAGCAAAATACAGAGAATTAACTCAAAATAGCATTTTCTAACACTCTATTTTTTTGACAAGTGACAAAGCCTGACGATGACACGTGTCAACTCTTTTTCTAAACCCTAATTCCTTCACACTGAACTCTTCTCTCACTCTCTACCATCACCCTAATTCGTTTCACTCGCTTCACACTCAACTCTTTTCTCACTCTCTGCCATCACCCTAACAACTCTTCTCTCACTCTTTATCGTCACCCTAATTTCTTTCACTCTTTTCACACTCAACTCTTCTCACCCACACCATATTCATCTCCGATCAGGTTTTGGTTTTGCCTTCACCGTTTACCCTTTTTTTTTTATCATCTCCGATCAGGTTTTGGTTTTGGTTTTTACGGTTTATTTGTATCTTTTTCTGTTTTCCATCATATTCGACCACTACTTCGTAATTTTTTGTTGTCTTATGTTTACATGATAATTTCTTTGTTTTTACAGGCTAATTTCACATTTTTTAGGTTTTTTCTATCAGTTTTTGGTTTTGCCTTCACCGCTTACCCTTTATGTTTTTTCTATCATCTCCGATCATCTCTGATCAGGATTTGGTTTTTGTTTTTAGGGTTTATTTGTATCTTTTTCTGTTTTCCATCATATTCGACCACTACTTCATAAGTTTTTGTTGTTTTATGTTTACATGATAATTTCTTTATTTTTACAGGCTGATTTCACACTTTTTAGGGTTTCTCCGATCAGGTTTTGGTTTTGCCTTCACCGTTTACCCTTTATGTTTTTTCTATCATCTTCGATCATCTCCAATTAAGTTTTAGTTTTGGTTTTTATGGTTTGTTTGTATCTTTTTCTGTTTTCCATCATATTCGACCACTACTTCTTATTTTTTTTTTGTTTTATCTCATATTCGACCACTACATGATAATTTCTTTGTTTTTACCGGATGATTTCACATTTTATAGGGTTTATTTCTAGCTTTTTCTGTTTTCCATCATATTCGACCACTACTTGGTCATTTTTTATTTTTTTTGTTTATATGATAATTTGTTTTTATAGGATTATTTTACATTGTTAGTGATTACCTATTCTGTAGGTTTTGGAGATTTATATACAGGATGTCTCAAAATGACAGTCATGAGTTTAGTCTGAAGTTGGAACTCATTGGAACTCATTGAGTTCTGTTAAAATGCATTGAGTTGAAGTTGGAACAATGATTATTCTTTTTAATTTTGATATGCATTGATATCATTTTAATTTTGTTTCAATTCATTATGTTCATCTCAATTCATTATGTTCATCTTTTATTGCTAGTGGTTGTTGATTTCTTGGTTGTTAATGTTATTGTATGGTATCAGATCTAACAGTATTAATTTTAAAACCATTTTTAATTGTATCAGAGGAAATCCAAGTTATACACTTAAATCGACACAATTTTATATGTTTGATTTCTGTTTTTTTTTCTGATTTTTTAAAAGGGACTTACTAAGATTTCTTGATTGGAACCCAAGGTGGATATGTTTTCTCAGGTAGTGTTTGAATTCAATGCAGAGGAAGTAATGTTTTTATGCAAAAGATAAAATGATGGCTGTAATTTTATGCAAAAAAGATGGCCAGCTGCTTTGCTCATGCTCTGTCTTGAGGATCTCAAAGCCAGAACCAAAGTTGTTGTCCCTGGGATTGTATATGAGAACTAATAATGTAGAAGTTTTGAAAAATGCATTGATATGAATTTCGAACAATTATATTTTTAACCTTATAATTTATTTGTAACCTTATTATTCATTTTTTTATGTAGGTTTACCCATATTTTATGTTGGAGTCCTCAATTAATTGACATCAGGTCACTTCTTTCCTTTATCTTCGATGTAGCTACATGACTACATCATGTTACTTCTTTCCTTTTTCGGCTTTCTGTTCTCTTCATACTTTTGTTTTTCTTCTTTGTTGTCTTCATATTTCCTTTTCTTCAAACCTTCAAACAATATCTTTATTTCCTTTTAAATGTCCTGCAACTTTTATTTTTCTTTTGCTCTCTGCCATATTTTCCTTTTATTCCACAACATTGAGTCGTGTGAAAAAGAGCTTTTGTTTTTCTCTCTGGTCTTGATATGTTTGACCAATTACTTTTCCCACATTTTACTCACTTTGGGAAACCAAAAACAGAGTATGCGTATAGTTTTGGTTTGAATGAACCATAGTAGGCATTTCAAAAAAGGTGTTTTGCTTTCTTCTGTCCTCTTCATATGTTTGACAATTGCTTTTCCCGATTTTTACTGAATTTGTGTAACCAAAACCACAGCATGCGTATGGTTTAGTTTTGATGTATTATCTCTACAAATACATCAGACTATTCTTATTTTTTTATGTTCTCTACAAATACATTTATCCACACCTTCCTTTGTTCACTATTGTCTAATTTTCCGTTTTCCTTACACCATGTCTGGTTTGCAAAAACAAACCCAGTCATTACAAGAACTGAATCCAGAGAAGGAAAGCTGGAATATTGTTGCAAGAGTGGTAAGGTTATGGTTTGTTAAAGATTACACAAAAGGAAAATCTCCATTTTTCATGGAGATTGTTCTTCAAGACAAAGAGGTACTATAAATGTCTGTCATTTTGTTACTTTTCGTTATTTTTTTAGTTACCATGTTATATTATAATGTGATATATGAAATTGTTTGTGCAGGGTGTCCTAATCCATGCGTCTGTTAGACGCACACTAATATACAAATTTTAATCTAAAATCAAAGAGGATAAGGTTTACTCCATTCAGTCTTTTAGTCTTTTATGTAATGGTGGTTCTTATAGAACTACAAATCACACCTATAAGATCAACTTCCAATTTGGAACCAAGGTCAATTTGTAGAATCTACCTTAGTTCCCGAAATTAGTACTGCATACACCCTTTTTTCAACCATCAAAGCACCTGGTTTTGACACAGATTACTTAGTTAGTAAGTATATTATTTTCTTTTTTTTCTTCTTTGCATTTAAATTTTTATTCATGTTTTATTTTTTTATTGTTTTATTTTTCTGTAGATGTCATTGGAATGTTTACTGGAACAGAGAGAGAGTTAGAGAAAGGTGGTAAAAAGACCAAGATGAATGTCATCCTTATTGAATCTGATGGGTAAGAGGATTGTTCTTCTTTTATTTGATGTTTAACATTAGTCTTATCTAACGAAATTTTACATCATGCAATAGTTATCGACTGGAGTGTTCTTTATTTGGTCAATATGTTGATATGTTAAATGCATTTATTGCCTCTGGAGAGGATCAATATGTTGTCATTGCTTTAAGTTATTGCAAAGTGAAGATCTTCCAAGGTAACTAACTTTTTGACATTTTGTATAGTTGTAGTAATTTTTTAAAACTGTTTGACATGTTGATATATTTTATAGATAAAGTTTCTATTCAAAACTGTATGAATTGTACGAGGATAATTTTTAACTGTGATGGTGAAGATGCTATGAAGTTGAAAAAAATGTAAGTACATTTTGCATTTTTTTATTTTCGTTCATTATTTTCGTTTAATTTGCATGTTTTTTTTTTGTAGGATGTGGGATAGTACTGAATCTCCTTCTCAACCTCTTACCCAACTTGGTCAGTCTTCAAAAGTTAGCTTAGAAGAAGATTTCACTAAGCTGCATCCTAGATGCTCAATTGAAGGTCTCAAAGATTAAAAACAGGTTGAATTCTTTTCCTTTATCTTTCATTTAAATTGTTTAGTTCGAATATTGTGCTTTATATTGTTGCATTATTTATGTTCCAGGAAAGTACTTTTGTAGTGAAGGCTACTATCAAACATGTTCTAGATCATGATGATTGGTGGTACACAGCATGTATCTGCAACAAAGTTGTGTATCTTGATTCCAAAATGTTTTTTTGTGAAAAATGTAACAAACATGTCATTAAGGTTACACCTAGGTAGTATTATTAATCTTCATAATTCTTATTTTACTAATTTTACTAATAGACAAATTTGAATAAATGAATAATGTTCCATTTTTTTTAGGTTTAAACTTAGACTTCGTGTAATTGATGCTACTGATTCTACAACTTTTGTTGTATTTGATCGTGATGCAAGTGCAATGTTGAAGAAATCATGCTATGATATTCTTAACTTACAAGACAAGGTTAAGTATCCTATGTAGTCAAAGAAATTCTTAATCAATATTTTCGTATTCTATATTATGGACATCTTTTCGAATTATTTAAATCATGATTGTTATATACACAAATTATTTTTGATTAAGTTAAATCATTTGTATTTCTACTTCTTTTCATAAAACACTACTGCTGGGAACTTGTCTAAAAAGGTTGAAGTCCTCGTTGATAAGACCTATCTATTCAAAGTTGAGTGCAAGAATGATTATAATAGCAAATTTTAACAATCATTCGGAGTTAAAAAAGTCTGCATGGATGAAAAAAATCATTGAAAGCTTTAGTGATGTTGAAGTTAAGTCTTTGGTAAGATCTGATTTGTTTTTGTTTAGGTCTTTGGACAAGGTTGGGTGAATTGAGTGCGTGATCAGAGTTGAAACCCTGCAAGTCTCGCCCAAGCGAGTCCATCTCGCCCAAGCGAGTCCATCTCGCCTAAGCGAGAGTTGCAGAGTCTTATTTTTGGTTCTGGTACGCGTATCTCGCCTAGCCGACTCTGGACGGGGTTGAGCGACTTGGTCTCTCGCTCAGGCGAGAGACACTCGCCCAAGCGAGGTCATGAGGAAACCTGGATGTTTTGAGCGCGACTTCTCGCCCAGGCGAGAGGTTTTGGGGTTCTGAGCGACAGGTATGCTCGCTTAGGCGAGAATGGCTCGCCTAAGCGAGGTCTTGATGAGAGTTGATGGATGTTTGATTGAATCCTCGTTTAGGCGAGGTGTGTGTTGTTTTTGAGCGATGGTATGGCTCGCCCAGGCGAGAGGATCTCGCCTAAGCGAGATAAAGTGGAGAAGCCACTGTTTTAAGCTCGCTCAGGTAAGGTGAACTAGCGTAAGCGAGGCTGAGGGTTTAGCTTGGGCGAGGGTCCCTAGCTTAAACGAGTTTAGGCGAATTGCCATGTGTTTGTGTACTATTTGGATGGTTTGCTTGTTATTTCCTAAAGGATAGGAAGTATATGCTTGTGTTTGTGATGTTTGGGCTTGAAGGACTAAGTCCAATAAGGGTTTGGGATGTGCTTGAATGGTTGAACGCATGATGGGCATGACACTGGTTGAGTTCCTGTCGACTACTATTGGGTGAGGAGTCCTTAAAATGATGATTACATGCGTTGGACGCACGACGGGCAAGGAACTGTGATGTTCCCGTCGGCTACTATTGGGCGAGGAGTCCATAGTATGGTGGTTGCGTGCGTGCCAAGGTCCAAGTCGAGAAGGCTTGGATGATTTACTACAGATGAGGAGTTTGTAGGGCAGGACTATGAGCGGGATAGGCTCATAGGGTTGGACCACGAATGAGTTAGTTTCGTGGGAGAACAGTGAAGTCCCAAGACCTAGTTCATGTATATGACTCATGAAGGACTATGAGGTCATGGTTGGGTAATTTGAAAATCATGAAATTTTAGTTATGTTATTTTGAAAATCATGAAAATCCTAAAAACAAAGTTGTGTATCCTGATTCCAAAATGTTTTTTTTTTGTGAAAAATGTAACAAACATATCATTAAGGTTACACCTAGGTAATATAATTAATCTTCATAATTCTTATTTTACTAATTTTACTAATAGACAAATTTGAATAAATGAATAATGTTCCATTTTTTTTAGGTTTAAACTTAGACTTCGTGTAATTGATGCTACTGATTCTACAACTTTTGTTGTATTTGATCGTGATGTGTAAGACCAGGGAAAATTAAATAGTTATTTAATTAATTATTTAATTAGGACGGGTAATGAGAATATTCAAAGTAATAAATGTGGAGATCTATAACGTGGAAAGGTACTAGCTCAAGTGGTTGAGAGTACTTTTATTGTGTGTGAGGACTTGGGTTCGAGTTCTATATGTGTCACTTGGATATTATTTAAATTATGCATTTTTTTGTGTGTATATATTGAATGCGTATGGATGATGATAAATCCTTAAAATTGTGGGAGTCATCATGAAACATGTGTTGGTTGAGTGGTTTGGCCTTGGTTTGGTATGTGCATGGGTGTGAGTTCAAACCTTGTTGAGAACTAAATAATTCCTTTTTGCCAAATTTTTTCTTGTGCATGAATCTGGAAGGGTTAGAAACTTAGCAGCCAAGGGAGGGGTAATTTAAGGGCTGGAAAACAGAGGGTTAAATAAGCATTTGGTTAGTTTTGCATCATTTTTATTTGAAAATTCGTGCAAGTCATTAAAGGGACAATTAAGTGAGAGTGGAAGTGGGAGAAAAGGTTAAAAGAGGGGGAAAATAGCATTTAGGGTCGTGGTACTCATAAGCAAAAGACTTTCTGAGAATTGGGACTGATAAAGTAAGGTAGTGAGGCTGAAAACGTAAAGGTTGGAGTGGAAAGCAAGGGCTAAGGAGGCTTGGTGAAGGGATAAGCACACCTATTCGAATTTGGGCAAGGAATCCAGGTAAGGGGAGTTGTTTTCGGTGTTTTAGATACAATTGCATTGTACTGTGCTTTGATGATTGAAACTGTATGCTTTCCACCTATTTTTCCGCACTGTTTGATTGGGTTTCTGGGTTTTTCCCAGAAACCGCCTGGCGGTTTAATCCCTACCGCCAGGTGGCTCATCAAAGATGAGCACTGTTCTTATTTTGGGTTGAATCGCCTGGCGGCAATGGGTTCCTGCCAGGCGGCACCCCGCTGTTCGAGTTCTGTTTGATGGTTTTGATGCTATTTTGGGTGAATGTAATCGATTGCTGAGGTTCAGTGATTGTATACAAATATATATATGGAATAGTTGTTGTATTGAATTGATATGTTGGAATGCTTGTGATTGTATTGGATTTTCGTGTATGGGTAGTTTGGGTGGAAACCCTAGGAATGAATGAAAACCTTGAGTTGTTTGACTAATTGAGATGTAATTGGAAACATGGAATACGAGTAAAATGAGATTGATCAGGACGGTGTTAAAAATTGTTGTGAATGAGTGTATGGTGGTGATCGTGGGAGAAGAGTAGAGAGTTGAGATCGCGGAGTATACAGAAAATGCGTGAGGAGGTCTGTGCCTGGTATGCCGCTTGGCGGCTCCATGCTGACCGCCAGGCGAGGGCGTGTAGCAGTCCAGTTTGAATGCTGTGCCATGGACAGTGCGAGAGGGGAAATGGGTATTTGGTGATGGAGTAGTTAGTATGGTGAAAACTAGAAAATTATGATTTAGGGGTTGGGAGAACGGTGTAGCTTGAGTGGAGGAGATTAGGTGGAAAAGTCATAGACTTACCTATTTACATATAGTGAGTCGAAGGGAAGAGCGAAATTATAAGTTATTGCTGTCCAACAGGAGGTGAAAGCCTAGTCAATTCAGTGTGTTAAGAAATTGGATGCTATCAAGTTCATAGGAGGGATGGAATCATTATGATATGACATTATTCTTGTTACTCGAACAAAAGTGATTAGATGGATTAATCGTTTTAAAAGTATAAGTACTTGATTGTGTGTACTAGTGGATGGATTAACTACAAAGAGCCGTTGATATGAGAATTCCTATTTAGTCATGAAAATGAGTTATCCAGTAAATTAGACTAACTGAGGTATCATAAAGTAGAGAGGTGATGTTCTGGTATGGTGCCTGGCGGTATACTGATACCCGCCAGGCGATAGACGCAATAGGAGAGCGCTTAGCACTGAGGTGCGCCTGGCGGCACATTGAGCTCCGCCAGGCGGTTACGAGGAAACAGGGAGCACTGGAACATCGCTGGCGCCTGGCGGTGGGTGAATACCGCTAGGCGGTCTGGGACAGTTTCGCCTGGCGGCGAGTAGGGTCGGGCCAGGCGGAAACGTTGTTGTTCTTTACTTGGTGTGTTGTTTTTAACTGACCACGGTGCTTTGCTTGGATCGGGAGATGCTGTGCCATGAGCGGGTAGGTTCATGGATGGTGTGACATGTGATGATATGAGCGGGGAGGTTCATATCAAGTTACTCTCACGTGGGGATACGAGCGGGGAGGTT
>Ga0214542_1012831_pt1 | contig 10503 bp, 6 predicted proteins | sample CNSS1metaG_FD_160096 | JGI IMG/M metagenome (GOLD analysis project Ga0214542, IMG submission 160096) | Root nodule microbial communities from cowpea collected in UCLA plant growth center, Los Angeles, California, USA - CNSS1 | ecosystem: Host-associated > Plants > Roots > Nodule | place: USA...
TTTGTGAGGTGAAAATTAAAAGAAAAAAAAACTTATATGTTCTTAAAACTTCGTGTGTATATATATATATATATATATATATATATATATATATATATATATATATATATATATATATATATATATTTTTATATATATATATATATACATATATATATATATATATAATGTTTAACTTATATTTAAATTCAATAATATATATTTATCAATAACATACAGAAAAAGAAAATAACTAATAGTTTAGTCTTTTTTATTTTCTTAAAAAAATGTATTATAATTTTTTAAAATTTGATTTTAATCGATTTGAGTGATTTATTTATTTCACAATAATTTTATACCAATTTCTTTTATAACCGATTTTACGTCTTCGTCAAATTTGTTTACCCAATTATTTCTCAAATAAGATCAATCAGTTCTATCAAATTTTAAAAGAATAACTTTCATTATATAACTGGCTTTTGCATACGCACGGTTTCTTTTATATATTTATAGAATAATAATACAAAGGATAAAGTTTTTCATAATTAAAACAATACTTATAATAATATCCATACCGTAATAAAAATAATCAATCATAATAATCTATAACAATATATAAAAAAACTTATATATACCAACATTTATTTTTCTAATTTTTCCTTTAATTATTAATATTTATAATAAAATTTTGTTTTTCTAATTTTATCCTTAATTATTAATATTCATAATAAAAATAATAATTTATAATAAAAATAATAATATTAATAATTAAACAATATATAAAAGAGAACTCTTTGTATTCACATTCCGTTTTTTCATTTTACCCTTAATTATTAATATTCAAAATAAAATTCTGTTTTTTCATATTTACCTTTAATTATTAATATTCATAATAAAAATTATATAAAAAGGATTTGTTCATATGTGTCCACGTTCTCTTTTTCCAATTTTATCTTTAATTATTAATATTTATAACAATATTCAATTTTTTCCAATTTTATCCTTAATTATTAATCTATAACTATATATAAAGGGGATTCCCTCTTTTATATCCACATTTCATAATTCCAATTTTACCCTTTATAATTTAATTATTTATTAATTTTTTAAAAATTAATGGTTACTTTTACAAGTTTTTATAAAACTATTTACTTATTTCTTTCTTCTTTCTTCTCCTACTATTCATCAACAGTTACTTTTCTCATATTTTGTCCATACATTTCACTTTATTTTTTATATATATACTTTTATTTTGTTTATTAACTTAATAACATTACAATATCATCAATTATTAATATAATTTAAAAAATGCGTACACACAGGCGCTATCGCGCATGTGTTTACGCTAGTATTCATAATAAAAATAATAATATTAATAATTAAACAATATATAAAGAGGATTCTTTGTTTTGTATCCACCTTCTATTTTTCCCATTTTACCATTAATTATTAATATTGATAATAAAAATAATAATATTAATAGTTAAACAATATATAAAAAGGATTTCCTTGTAAAAATAATAAAAATAATAATATTAATAATTAAACAATACATAAAGATAATTCCCTCTTTTGTGTCCACATTCTAATTTTCCAATTTTATGCTTAATTATTAATATTCATTAGTAAAAATAATGATTCATAATAAAAATAATAATATTAATAATCAAAATAATAATTTTAATTATTAATTTTAATTGTTATAATTAAACACTATATAAAGAATATTCCCTCTTTTTTAAACAATATATAATAAGGATTCCCTATTTTGTGTCCATATTCAGTTTTTCCCATTTTATACTTAATTATTAATATTCATAATAACATTCAGTTTTTTCTAATTTTACCCTTAATTATTAATATTCATAATAAAAAATATATAAAGAAGATTCTCTCTTTAGTATCCATATCCTGTTTTTTCAAATTTACCCTTAATTATTAATATTCATTATAAAAATAATAATTCATAATAAAAATAATAATATTAATAATCAAAATAATAAGAAATTATTAATTTTAATAATTTTACTAATAATAAGAATAATATATATAATACTAATAATAATTAAATACTTTAATTGAAATAATAATATTTATAACAACTTCTAAAGAGGATTCCCTCTTTTCTCTCACATTTCATTTTTTCAATTTTACCCTTAATTATTAATATTCATAATAAAAATAAGGTTTAATCATGCCTTTGATCCCCATTTTCGTAGCGAAATCTCAATTTGATCCCTCTATTTTTTTTTTCATCTCAATTTGGTCCTTGTTTTGGAATATTTGATCTCAATCTAGTCTTTTTCGTTAATGGTACAATAACAGCATTAAATGGAGTGCCATGTGTCATTACCTCGATTTTTTGATTTTTTTTTTGATTTTTTTTGAATTTTTTTATCTTTTTTAAATAAAAAAATTGTCATGTGTCAAGCTGTCGTCGTGCCACGTGGCAGTGACAGAGTGATGTGGTAGTGATAATGCTAGGTGTCAATATTATGCCAAGTATCATTTCCTCAGTCTCAATTTGGTCGTTGTATTCTAATTTTTGTCTCAATTTAGTCCCTATTTTTGTAAAAATAGTGCAATTTCATCCATCTCTAAATTTAAACAAAATTAATTATTATATAAATGTTATACAAATATTTTTATTAAATTTGATATTTTTATTCAAATTGATATTTTTATTATATATTTTTAACATAGCTAAGTTTATTTAAATTTGTGTTTCACATTCAACTTTACTTTAAATTGTTTTCAAATTTTAAATTTATATGTTTTTTATTGTTATATGAACTAGTTAATTTATGATTTTTTTTCTATTAACATTATTTTCTATTAACAACTTTAAAACAATTTTAAATAAAGTTCAATGTAAAATATTAATTAAGTGAACTTAATTTTGTTAAAAATATTTACTTGAAATATCAATTTTGATAGAAATATTTGTGTACATTTATGTACCGTACCTAGCCAAGCTCAACCAAGTAAACAGTATGCGCATCGAAACCACCTAGTACCTAGTACCCGGACACCACCAATACAAGCCATCTAGGCAAGTAGCCGGCCGAGACCGACTACTTGCCTAGAACGTTAACTAACATCGATGTCCCGCCTTCAATAGGTTTCAAGGGCCTGATTTGGAGCCCAGGCCCATTCATGGCCCAAACTAGAGCCCAAGTCAAAACCCAGCCCATGAAATGGTCAAACGTCATTAAATGCCCTATAAATACACGTGGACCCCATCATTTAAAGGTACGCATTCATTAATCATTGATTTGACTCTCTGAGAGCTTTGACTTACTTGAGCTTTGGAGATTCTTCTGCAGGTAACCCCTCCTGGGTCCAAGCTGACACGTATTGATCGGGAAGAGGCCAACTGAAGAGATAGCGGACTACATGGTAAGGTGACGCTTGTGTCTAATCTCTTGTTTGTTCTCTGCAGGAACAATTTATATAGAAATTAAATTTGATTTCAATTTGGAGAGAGACAAAATTACTCAATTTTTACAAAAAATGGGACTGAATTGAGACCAAAATGGGACTAAAATAAAGGGACCAAATTGAGAAATTGCAAATGACATAAGTGACACGTGTCATTATCACTACCACATCACTCTGTCATTGCCACGTGGCACGATGACAGCTTGACACGTGATATTTTTTTTTTATTTTTTAAAAAAAATTCAAAAAATAAAAATAAAAAAATAAAAAAATCCAAGAACTGACACGTGACACTCCCTCTAACGACATTACTGTACCATTAATGGAAGGGACTAAATTCTAAATTGAGACAAAAAAAATAGAGAGACCAAATTGAGATTTTGCTCCGAAAATAGGGACCAAAGGCATGATTAAACCTAAAAATAATAATTCATAATAAAGATAATAGTATTAATAATTGAAATAATAATAGTAATTATTAATTTTAATAATTTTATTATCAATAAGAATAATATATATATATATATATATATATATATAATACTAATAATAATTAAATATTGTAATTAAAATAATAAAAATAATAATTAAATATATGCAAAGTATGCAAACTAACACTTACGTCGCCATTTCCCCGGCAACAATGCCATTGTTATCTGTCTTTTAGTTGCAATAACTGTCTTTTAGTTGCAATAAGACAAACAAAACCAAAATTTCCCTAATGAAGGTTAGTGAAATCCTGGATATCAAATTCAAAGAAATGGTACGTGTCGAGCCTAGTTTGCACAATTTAATTCTTATTAAAACACAATGAAACTTGAAAATGGGGGAAAATAAAATTAAAAACAAATTAAGAAAAAAAGATGCAAATTTTATTCACTTAAAACCTATCTAAATGCATGATTGAAACTAATTAAAAGGCGTAAGAATGTAATGCAGAATGCAGAAGTTGGAATCGAATATAAAATACCTAAATGAATGGTAAGGAAATATGAATGAAATTCTAAACTAATGCAACAAAAGGACTAAATTAAAAATGCAGAACCTATATGAAAACACTGAAAACGTGATAACATGGCCTCTTGCTTATGAATGCATGTGCAGAATATATGTTCTTTAGCTACAAGAAAATTCTGCTAACATAGATAACATAAATTAAAAAAAAAAACATAATCACATTAACAGATTGGTAAATATAAACTTCAAAATCAAAAACAACAAATTACTAGTAGAAAATAAATGCCCTGAATTGTTCATGAGTTTTCATACACTTGAGAAGAGATCTCGATAAAGTGTGCCCACTTTGGGGTCACATAGAGAACATTGATGTGTGTAGAAAATAAACCCAAGCTCAACCCACTAAACCAAGAAACAAGAACTAAATTTAAATCTGGAAAGCAATAAAGGAAATTTAAAATGCTACAGAACTAGAAATAGAGTACATGAAATGGAATTTAAAGAAATCATAATTTAGAGGCAAGAAAACTTAAAATGAAATCAAACCTTAAACAACCAAATTGAAAGTTGTAAATCAGAACAAAAATTTAAACCATTGTATTTCATTCATAATCAGAAAAATATACAATATCAAGAAGAGTTCTGAAATTAAAATGGTGAAGAGAGTCTCACTTAACCCAATCTTGGCCACTTTATGCTCGTGATTGAACAAATGAAACTACCTACCACACTAGAGGAAACCTAATCTTTGAAGTTCGCTTTGTGCTCATCAAAGAAGAGGAAACCCCCTTACAATCCACTCTCTCTCCCTCGCTCACAAGAACGCTCGAAACTCAATCTAAGAATTAGATTGGTGCAAAGAATCTAACTCAAATAAGCCCTGACCACTTTGTGCTCGTGGATGATCAAAGTATAGCTACTTCACACATTTGGGAAGACTTAATCCCGCTGGCAACTTTGCACTCGTCGGAATGTGAGTAACCCCTATACAATTACTCTTAATCTCTCCCCCACAAGAACAACTCGAACCCCAGCCTCAATACATGTCTCTCTTCTCGGACAACCAGGGCTTCCCCATCTAAACCTACTTTTTCCTTTAAAAACCCCTCTCGAAAATGAATCAGAAAAATGTGAAAAATGGCCTAACTTGATTCCTCTCTTCAAAACCAAAATTGCGACATTGAAAAACCCTTTTCATTCATCCATCATGCCACACTTAAATCTGGTCACGCATCACCCTTCAAATCGCCTTCATCCATCGTGAATCAACGTTGTTCTCCCTTAGATTAGTACACTTGCAATTAAGTTGTAGCATCAAAGATGCTCTCTCGTGATAGAGTTTCTCGCGTTCCTCCTTTGATCAACAATTAATGAAACGATGCGTTTTGGCCATCATCAAATAAATTGACCAGGGGCGGGCTTCTTTACAAATAAACAAAAATTGGAGTTAAGGGTTTCCTGACAAAACAAAGTTTGTTAAAGAAGGGGAAATTCTAGAGGATCAAAACTAAATGGAACAAAAAAACTCTATTAAAATTAATCTTTTTATCACAATTTATTGAAAACTAAATTTTATAAAACAATTAACAAAAACTAGTTAATTAAAGACAAACTAATATTTATTTAAAATAAAAGGAATGTTTTAGAAAGGAAAAAATGAGCAAAATTGAAGTGTTATCAACTTTGTCAAGTCCTCAAAATTCTTCTAGTATTTGTTCTTCAATAGATCTCATCAAAAGCATGGGGGAGGCTACTTGTAAAAGACACTTTGATGCTAAAGTTAGCACTAGTGATGTTAGAGAATCTCAGTTAGTAATTATTGTGTAATGAATGCATGGAATAATGTGCTATTTATACTATTTTACTTATGGACCCAACTTTAATGGGCTTTTTGTCCCAAAGTACCTTTTCATCTACTTGTAAATCTATCGAGATAGGTGAAATTACCCAAAAGTTCTTGCTGGTCTTCAGTTCTCAGTGGTTAGTTTCCTGATGAAGGCATTGGTGTGAGGGTTGACATGTGTGGGGTTGATAGCTTATACCAAGATGGGGGGTTGATACATTAACCTTCCAGTCTTGGTAGGGTAGGGTAGAGTATGGGTAATACATCAACTCCCTAGTCTTGGAGTGTTCCCTATGAAAGACTAAGGAGTGGCCAGAACTCAGCCTTTGCTCGTGTTTGGGTCGTACTCAGTAAGCATCCATAAGGCTTCGTAGGATAGGGACAATTATATGTAATACACCAGCTCCCTAGTCTTGAAGTGTTCCCTGCGAAAGACTAAGGAGTGGCCAGAACTCAGCCTCTGCTCGTGTTTAGGCCGTACTAGATAAGTGTCCACAGGGCTTGGTAGGGTAGGGCCGAGTGTAGGTAATACACCAACTCCCCAATCTTGAAGCGTTCCTTGCAAAAGAGTAAGGAGTGGTCGACAATCTGCCTATGATCGTGTTTGGGTCGTACTCAATAAGAGGCCATATGCGTTTCTACAAATAAAACTTGTAGGTCTTTGGCCATGTACTCTATGGGTATACCACCAGCCCCCTAGTCTTGAGGAGCGAAACGACGTGAATACTTGAGTTGTAATTACGTGCCTCGAGGCATTTTTTGATAGTTGGGCTTTTAATTTGATGGGCTACGACTCTTGGTAGGGGTTGTGAAGTTGAAGATTTGAAAGAGGATTTTATATATAGGATTCATTTTTTTTTTCATAATTTTTGAGCTCTCTCTTTGAAGTATTCTCCCATTTCTGATTTCCTTATGATCTTGCTCATTTTGAAGGTATGTCGACATCTTTTAGCGATTCTAACTTGGGTCGTTTTGTGGCAAGCGTCAGTGGTCGCGTATTGGAGGTATTTAAGGCTTCCTCCTCGAGGAAGTTGTTTGAGTTCTTCATTGAGACACAAGAGGAGTGCTGGGAGGATACTCCCGAGGAACACGCTGAGACCTTATGGCTACGAAGGGTCAGGTGTGAGTGGGTAAATGAGGGGGTTAGGATAACCCTTTCCAAGTATAAGTGGTCTCGTCTTTTGAAGTCATGGTTGAATTACATATATATTTTCAAGAGGGGGTTGATCTGAGTATTGTGTCTATTCAAAGGGCAAGTAGTGTAGACTGTGTTTGTCATGGCTGGGAAGAGGCTGAAGAAGATTTCTTTTTGTATATGCAACCTTCTTTTTAAAACTTCATATTCATCTGCCCTTTGATAACTTCACGATGAAGGTTTTGCATTGTTTGAATATGGCTCCCACACAGCTGCATCTAAATAGTTGGGGGTAGTTTACAACCTTTAGGTTCATATGCAAGGCCTTGTATTTGTCTCCTACTCAAAAGAATTTTTTTGTATTTCTATGTTGTTAGCACAAATGAATTTATGCTTGAAGATTTGATGAAAATATACAAACCCATTGCATTGGGATGTGATGAAGTTATGGTAAATAAATGAAGATGTAAAAATTTGAAGATTCTAGTGTTGATCAAGCTTGGAGTGTGTGTTGAACTTGAATTTCACATGAAGAACACAAAACTTTAAGATTGGTGCTCTTAGTATAAACTATTTGGCATTGTATAGATGTCTAAGGTCTGGTTGGTGTCTTTTAACCTATTGAATGGGTTTTTAACATGTTAAATGGTTTGCTGCAATAATTCTATTTGTTACACATTCAATCAGTTGAATTATTTTTTAACTAGCTGATTTCACTTAAAAATCAACAGATTGAATGGAAAAATCAACCTGTTGAATATGCTAACAAATTGGCTATAAGTTTTAGTTTTTTAGAGAGAGTGGTAGGACTTGAGATTTTTTAGCATGAAATCATTCTAAACTTGTGAAAAACTCTCTCTCATTGAATCACATAGAAGTGCAACCATTCATGAAGGATCTTAGATCTTCTTCGAACTTTTGGCTTTATTTTTGAGACTTGGAGAAAGAGATTTTGTTGGCTAGGGAGAGCCTTCATTTAGGTTTGATCTTTCTCAGGTTTTTAGGTGTTGCTTGGTGGTTTTTCAGGTATGTAAGAGTGATTTTGTTGTGTTGTGTCGTGACTCTTGTGGGATTCAAGAGTCTTCTTTTTGTGTTTTTGCTTAATTTAAAAGTGTAATCTTGTGGATTATGTACACCTTTTGAAATAGTGCATGTCAAGCTCAAGTTGCCTTGACAAATTGGATGTAGACTACATTTGAGTGAATCGGTATAAAAATTTTGTGTCCTTGTGCTTGATTCTCTCTATTATCTCTTTATTTGTGATTTAAAGTTTTAAGAAATTTGAATTCTATAATCTTTTAACTATTCTTGAATGATTCGACACAACCTGAGCCTTTGTTTATATTTGTATTGCTTATTTGAATAAATCTTGATAAGTCTTTTAAGTTGATTATAAGTTAAACTACAAATTCAAAATTCTGCAGAATTCTAGTATTTCAATCGACTATATTGGTATTTTGATATATTGAATTGTGTTGCTTTGTTAATAGTTTAATGGAATCAATATTTTATCTCTATTTTTAGTCGATTGAAAGTGTATTATCCAGTAGCAATTGCATAAGTTTTTACAAATCCAATTCAACCCTCCTTCTTGGCTAATTACCTATTTTAGTACTAACATATGTTACTCAGTCAAGGGATCCCATCCCTTGGCTTTCGCTGGTGGAAAGGCCAAAATCATGCTTGTTGGACGGCTATTGATGAGTACAAATTTTTTCCCTCATTTAATATTAAAATTTGGGGATTTAATTGAATTTTAGTGCTCAAAAGAATGATTTAATTAAGATTTGCGATAATTGGGCTTATTGAGTTCGTGAGATAAAAATGGCTTAAAAAGTGATATGAGTTGCATAAAATATTATTGGATATTCTAACGTTTGTTGATGCAATTGAAATTTAATTTGGGTCATTAAAAGTGTGGAATTGAAATGTTTCGAGTTACAAGTTAAGTCCAAAATCAGTAAATTCTAGAGAAATAATTAAGGAACTAAATGCATCCTCAGTTTCTATTAAACACACTCCTTTTTTAGCAATCGACCACTCAAACTCTGTCCTACACCCCTATTTCTACTCACTTTCACCCCTCTTACCACTTAAACCCAACTCAACCAGATCATGCCATGTGGAAACATCACCTTTCAAATCTATCCAACCATATGTTGCCACGTGTCATTGTCCTATCACACTAAGTTGAACCAATGGAAAGCTGCCACATCAACATTTCCCCTTCTACCCAGAAACCCTAAATGTCATCACCACCATCTTCTACCACGCCATCAACCCTGCACCTTGCTGGAAACCACCACTGCAGCATTGAAATCGCACTCAAAATGCTCCCAGCAAAGACGTGAATTGCATCATACCACCACCGTGCTTGAGGAGCCATCATCTCCACACATCAACCATTTCGAGAATGCGCACCACCGTAACCAGCATGCGACCACACCATGGCAACAACCTCACCATCATCAGCACCTTCGCACACCATGAGTTCCTGTAGAAAACAAGAGCCATTGACGTTGCAACAACCACACATTCGACCATGCAATCTGTAGTGATATCCCTGTCTTTAGGCGATCAAATTACCACTACTTTAGAAACTTCAGTATTGCCAGTTTGCAGTGAACAAAATAGTTAGGGTTAAGATAACCCTGAGTCGTCTCACAACGAATACGGAATTGATCTCAAATATTTGATTCTTAAAAGTGCAATTAAAACTAGCAACTATAAAAATAGGGGGATTTTGGTGTGCAAAGAAAATGACACGGAAGATTGTAAACACAATAATAGTAAATAGGTCAATTCCACTGCTTTTTCTAAATAAAATTCTTCATTGGTTATCTAGAGATTATTGTTAAATTAATTATTGTTGTTGTTTTACAAATCAATCAATGTAAAGACTCAATTCATTTGTTGGCATCCTCACTTTTAATCAAAGTACAGTCTCAATTAAAAGTGAGAATTGTTAGATTGTCCATAGTAAATTCAATCAAAGTACAATCTCAATTAATTTTACTATGTCTAATCATGTCTATTCCTTTATTTCTTTACCAAATAGAAAACTTAATTAATCAAAGTAAAGTCTTGACTAATTTTAGTTAAAGTAATTACCTCTAATCAAATTAAAGTCTCAATTATTGGCAAAAAC
>Ga0214542_1012832_pt1 | contig 10502 bp, 9 predicted proteins | sample CNSS1metaG_FD_160096 | JGI IMG/M metagenome (GOLD analysis project Ga0214542, IMG submission 160096) | Root nodule microbial communities from cowpea collected in UCLA plant growth center, Los Angeles, California, USA - CNSS1 | ecosystem: Host-associated > Plants > Roots > Nodule | place: USA...
TTGGGTGCGCGCATAGATGATCCGGCAATCAAGATTGCATTTGATGCTGTCAACCGCGTGTGGAACTGAGGGTGAGCTCCGCGCACGGGCGACGCGCGATCACCGGGCCGGCCGAACGCAAGGCCTCGGCCACGAACGGTCTTTGAATTCCCACTTTCGACAATCCTGGTCAGCCCGACGGCGGTGCTGCCGAACGCTGTTGCTGCCCTATCCCCGTCGCAGTCGGCGCTACGAAGCTCCCGTACAAGGAAGTTCTATCGGTGATAAAGAAGCTTCGCCTCCTACAAGTGTAAGTCTGCTTTGATCGCGATCCACGACCGGCGACAGCTATTTCAAGCAAACTGCATGACCAATGAGCTTACGGTGGCCGAGGCGAGAGGCAGGGACGCGGAATTGTCGGTGAGAGCCGCCACCCAAGAAGTCCGAAGCCGTCACGATCGCAGATCGCCTTGTTGCCGCACCGGCTGGATACCTACCCCGGTGCGAATAGCCTCCGCCGAGCCGGAACAGGCGCTTGGAGCCGAGAGAGACGAGCAGTTCCCCCAAGCGGCTGAGTGACATCAGTGGAGGGCCGGTCACGTTCCTCCCGCGTGATCGGCCCTCCCGCTTTCACGACCGCCGATCACCGTGGGCCAGGATCGACCTGGCCCACAATCATGTTGAGGGGAGGCCCGACCCCCCTCCCCTCAAACTCCCTTTCCGCCCGGGGTTTCTTGCGTTTCAGGTCCTGGTTTGCATCAAATTGCTTCAGCCTTGGGGCTCAAAGGCGGCGTTCGAAAACCAGCAAAAATGCGACAAGCCAGTAGGAAACAAGGGCATTCGCGCCTGCGAAGTCTTCCGCAAGAAACTGCTCGCGCAAATGCGACGTGTCGGCTAGACGGCGACCGTGCGCTTCTCCGCCTTCAACCAGCGCTCGACGCCGAGATTATCCGGGAAAGTGCAGACGTTGCCTACTCCGCGCGCCATCCGGATTGGGCGGGCGGATTTCAGAAGCTCGGCCGGCCTCGTCCTCCACGCCGGCATGCGGGTGGAGGCGTTCATCCAAACCGGCGAAAGAACCGCCCTCTCGTCAAGCGCTGTTGGATCAGAGGCGATGCGGGAGTAGCCAGCTGTTTGAACAGGTCTGTTCGCCGCGGGTGTAGCGTATCCATATGAAAAAAGCGCGGATCCATTTGCATACGCTTAGTAGCGCCACTTGGGCGGGCGCTTGGCATTATGAAGCAACTCTGAAGCCGTGGCGAAGTCACCAAAGAGGCTGGTCAAACGCTTTTCTTCCTCCTCGCACAAGCGTTGCCGTCTGCAAAAAGCGTGAATATTCCACACCTTAGTAGCGGCTTTCCCGGGAAACGTTTCGACTTCAACGCGTTCAACCATCCTTGCTCCTCCCAAAGCGAAGAACAGCAGACTATGCTACTAAAGTCTAATTAAGCAAGAAATAAACAAGTATTACTTATTGCTTTTCTCGCTCCTCCTCAGTAACTCTCCGCCGTCAGGCGAAATGCCTTCTGCTGGTGGGTAGTGGCTGGTTTAAAACCAATGGCCGCGCCGGCCTCATTGGCGCCGCCTGGCTCTGCCCTCACACGCCATCTCATTGGCTGTGACGCAAATAGTTCGCTTCAACAGGACCCTAAGGTCGACAACGCAGGTCGCACTCAAGAATTGGCGATCGCCCGAAAACGGGCTCATGTGGTTGCAACCTGAGGGGAACAGATCATCCTACGAAAGCAATCTCTTCCTCAGTGCAGGCGGTTTGTTGAAGGTAGGCCCGTTAGGCGATCAAAGACGTCGAACCAGAATCGGTAGTCATCCTGTCGTCCATCGATCCACGCATCAAATGCACAAGACGCCACAGCGTCCTCGGCGCCATCGCCGAAATGTTCGACAGCAATCCTGGCAGCAAGTTCAGCATTAAATGAATCTGCAAAACGGCTCTTCATTATCTGGCTCTCCGTTCGCACAACAATTGCATCTTGTTGATACAGTACCTTGCAGTTGTGAAAATGACATTTTCAAGGTCGAAGATCACCTAAAATGCGGAAGGAACAGTGTTCTTCGGACCACGGACCTGCGATCGCGGGAACGGGGGCGGTAAGCTGACGGGCTGCAGTGTGGAGGCGTTGTCGTAATCATTCTGAGCAGGCGAATGCTCTCGGCCACTGGGATGCAATTCGCAAGCGTTCGGGGACGAATGGCGTCAAACGTAGCGACTGGGCGACGGGACAGTTCGCCCCACGGACGGCTACGGCAGAGGACGGGGAAGCGCTTGTTCAGATTGTTGTTTTTTCAGCACGAGCCGTTTGACGACCGTTTCCACAGAATGCTGCCAGGCCGGCATGGTCCAGCCGAACATTGCAGCAAACTTGGCGACTGACAAACACGAATTGGCAGGACGAAGCGCCCTTGCCGGGAATTCCGCCGTCGCGAGATTGCGAACGGGCGCCCAGGGGCCGCCGTGGGCAAGGCTCACCGACACAACGTGACGCGCCAAATCCGCACGGCTAGCGTCGCCCGTGCCAGCGAGGTGATAGACTCCGAAACATGAGCTCTGGCGCGAGCGGGTCAGGGACAAGGACGCATTGATCAGGGCGTCGGCGACATCGAGGCCCGAGGACGGATTGCCCCTTTGGTCTGCCACGACGGAAATTTGACCGTGGTCTTCGGCGAGCTTAAGTATAGTCTTCACGAAATTCTTACCGAAGGGGCTGAAAACCCAACCGATGCGAAGGATGAGATGGCAAGGGCACGCCGCCGCCACAGCCCTTTCTCCCGCCAGTTTGGAAGCGCCATAGACGCTCAGCGGCGCTGGTGGATCGGCTTCGGTGTAGCTTCCTTCCTTGCTCCCGTCGAAGACATAATCGGTCGAGACATGGATGACCGGCACGCCAAGGCGAGCCGCGGCCTCGGCGACCGCGCCCGCCCCAACCGCATTTACCGCGAACGCCGTCTCCTTCTCTTCCTCGGCCTGGTCGACAGCGGTGTAGGCGGCCGCCGAAACGACGATGTTCGGCCGGCAAGGCGCGAGTGCCGCCAGGACCGTTTCCGGGCGCGTCAGGTCGAGCTGCGGCCGGCCGACGGTGATTACCTCGATGTTGGTTCGCGCCTTTGCCCGCTCGACGAGGCTCAGCGCGAGCTGTCCGTTGCAGCCGGTCACGACAATGCGCATGTCAGGCTCCGATTTCTTGCTCCGAGGCGAACGCCTGGATAGAGCTCGCGCCGGATCGGTTCCCACCACCAGTTGTTGGCGAGGTACCAGTCGACGGTTTCACTCAGGCCCGCCTCGAAGCTGCGCGCTGGCCTCCAACCAAGCTCCCGCTCGATTTTCGATGGGTTGATTGCATAACGTCGGTCGTGGCCCGGCCGGTCGGCAGCAAGAGTGATGAGATCCCGATAGCTCGTACCGCCCTTGCGTGGCAGGCGAATGTCGAGAAGATCGCAGATGCTCTCCATCACCGACAGATTGTTGCGTTCAGCCCGGCCACCGATATTGTAGCTCTCCCCTGGCCTACCGTTAGTCACGACAAGCTCCAGCGCGCGCACATGGTCATCGACGTGGAGCCAGTCTCGGACGTTCGCTCCCGATCCGTAGAGGGGCAGCGGCTTTCCTTCTATTGCATTGATGATGGTTAGCGGGATTAGCTTCTCGGGAAAATGGAACGGCCCGTAATTGTTGGAGCAGTTCGAGAGCACCACGGGCAGCCCGTAAGTCTGGTACCAGGCGCGAACGAAATGGTCCGCCGCGGCTTTCGAGGCCGCGTAAGGCGACGACGGCGCATAGCGCGAGCTCTCAGCGAAGGCCCCGCGGTCGAATGGTAGATCGCCGAACACTTCGTCGGTTGAGACATGGTGAAAGCGGAACCGGTCACGTGCATCGGGCGTGAGCTCCCTCCAGTAGGCGAGCGTGGCGGAGAGTAGGCTCACCGTACCTAAGACGTTGGTCTCGGCAAAGACAGCGGGTCCGTCGATCGACCGATCGACATGGCTCTCGGCCGCAAGATGCATCACCTTATCGACGCGCTCTTGACGCATAATCTGAACAAGGTCGCGCTTGTTGCATATGTCGGTGCAGTAGAAGACGTAATTCGCTTGCCCCTCGACCTCCCGCAGGGATGCGAGATTGCCGGCATAAGTCAGCTTGTCGACATTAACCACACGCTCCGCCGCGCTTGCAACGAGATGCCGGCAAACCGCAGAACCAATGAAACCGGCGCCACCGGTGACTAGAACACGCATGCATTCTCCTTTACGCCTCGAAAACTGGTGCGTCGGCCAGCAGAGGCGCGGATTGGTCCTTCGCGGAGAGCGTTAAACCTCCGCGGTCGACGGGCCAGACAATTCCGATCTGCGGATCGTCGAAACGGATCGCCCGGTCATACTCGGCCGAATAGGGCTCGCTCACCTTGTAGATGACCTCCGTCTCCGGCTCGAGGGTGACGAAACCATGGGCGAAACCCGCCGGCACCAAGAGCTGGTTCCACTTCTCGGCGGAAAGCTCGAGCCCGACCCATTGCCCAAAGCTCGACGAGTGCTTGCGGATGTCGACTGCCACGTCGAACACGCGCCCGCGAAGAACGCGGACGAGCTTGGATTGGGCACGGGGAGGAAGCTGGTAATGCAGACCGCGAAGTGTCCCCGCCGCTGCGGAGTAGGAATGATTGTCCTGGACGAAGATGAGATCGATGCCGTGCGCGGAGAAAGCCTCGGTGTTGTAAGTTTCGGAGAAAAAGCCGCGCTCATCCTCGAACCTGCGAGGCACGATCTCCAGGAGACTATCGAGGCCGAGAGGGCGTATCTCAAGCATCGGCAAGCTCTCTGATGCGTCGCCGGAGATAGATTGCGTACTCGCTCTTTCCGAGCAGGGCGGCACGCGCTAACACCTGATCGGCAGTGAGATAGCCGAGTTCGAAGGCGATCTCCTCCGGACACATGATCTTGACGCCCTGGCGGTGCTCGATGGTGCGCACGAAAGAGGCGGCATCGTGCAGGCTGTCATGGGTCCCGGTGTCGAGCCAGGCAAAGCCGCGCCCGAGCCGGCAGACGTGCAGATCGCCGCGAGCGAGATAGGCGCGGTTGACGTCGGTGATCTCCAGTTCACCGCGATTGGACGGTTTTATCGAGGTGGCTATGTCGATCACGTCGTTCTCGTAGAAATAGAGCCCCGTGACCGCCCAGCTCGATCTTGGCCGCTCCGGCTTTTCCTCGATTGTTTTGGCCCGCCCCGTCTCGCCGTCGAAGCTGACGACACCGTAGCGCTCGGGATCGTCGACGCGGTACGCGAAGATCGTGGCGCCGGACCTGCGCACTGCCGCCGCGCGGCAAAGCTCGGGGAGGCCCGCGCCGTAGAAGATGTTGTCTCCGAGGATCAGCGCAACGGCGCTGTCGCCGATGAAATCCCGGCCAATGATGAACGCCTCGGCAAGCCCGTTCGGCTCCGACTGTTCGGCATAGGAGATCGAGAGACCAAACGCGCTTCCGTCGCCAAGCAACTCTTCGAAGAGCGGCCTGTCTCTCGGCATGGTGATCACCAGGATCTCGCGGATGCCCGCGAGCATGAGCATGCCAAGCGGATAGTAGATCATCGGCTTGTCGTGGACCGGCAGCAATTGCTTCGAGACGGAGATCGTCACCGGGTAAAGCCTGGTCCCCCTCCCGCCTGCGAGAATGATGCCCTTCATTGGAATGCGGCGCGGCTCCATCCCGATCATCTTGCCTCCATGCCTGAAGTGACCGCCGCGCCGGCGGGGCTCAATTTGCCGCAGCGCCAGAGGCTGTAGGACGACTCCGTGTCCCAATCATAGTAAAATGCCGCCGCCAGCCGCTTCACATCCATCAGTTCGCCAAAGATGGCCCGCATGGCGTGGACCATGGCCTCCCGCTGCCGGTCGTCGACGGGACAGGAACGCGCCTTATTGGCGATCCCCCATTCCGTTACCCAGCAGGGCCGGCCCGAACCAGCGGGCTCGCAGAAATCGAGGAGGCTCGTCACCCGGGCCTCGAGGGCATCCGCCTGTATCCGCCCGGGATAGAGATGGATGCCATAGGCTTCGACGAAGCGGTCAATGCCCTTTCGGCGAAGAAGCGCGACAACCTCGCCGGGATCGAGCCGTTCCATGCCGCGACTGTCCGCCTCCCGGGCGCTCATGTCAGAGAGGCCGGCGGAAATGACGGCGGCGTACCGGCTGTGCACGGTCGACCGCATTTCGTCACGGCTGATCTCGAGAACCCGAATATATTTATTGAGGCCTCGCTCAAATTCGGCACTAGCCGCAAGATCGTCGATCTGACGCGGCGTTCGGCGCCCGGGCTCCCGATAGACGAGAAGATCGCCGTTATAGGCGGCGTGGTTGATCTCGTTGCCGGGCTCGATCGCTTCAAGGCGAATACCCAGCCCGTCGATCCGGCGTACCGCCTCGCGCAGGTTCTTGCGGTATAGATCAAGGTCGAGATCGGAGAGCCGATAGATGTCCCAGATACGGCCGAAGCCAGGTCGCGGACGGGCGCGCTCGGGATAGTAGCTCCTGTTCGAAAGCTGGATCTCGAGCAGTATGCGAAGACCCAGATTATCGGCGATCGCCAGCGCCTCGATGCTCTTGTCCACTGGTCGCGACAGCGACAGGCGAACATGCGTTACGCCGCTTGCCGCGATATCCTCGAGAACCCTTTGCTGATCGTCGCGGGGCAGCCAGGCGAGGTTCAACCGGTTGACACCCATGCGAACGGCTTGCGCTTCGCCGGCGTAGGCCATTGGCACTCCGGCAAATGGCTGGAGCGCCAGCGGCGCTGCGATGAGCAGCGCGCTGGCCCCTTTCCTCACCGCTCTGGTTCTAAAGACCGACATGCGCGAGGGCACTGCGGAAATTGGCCTCGCAAGCCGAGTACCGATCGATAACGGCCTGCGAGTCGATCTTGGAAAGGAAATTCGCGAGATAGGCGCGCCTGTCTGCCTCCCGGTTCCAGATCGCCGCTTCCATATAAGGAAAGCCGATGAATTCCAGCATCTCGCGCATACGGTCGTCGACGGCGATCATCAGCGCCGGAACGCCGGCCTGCATACCGATGATGCAGCCATGGAAACGGCGGCCGAAGCAGAGATCGCGCGACGAGATCCAGCTTCGCCACTGGTTCGTGTCGAAAAAGACCAGAAGCTCGTGCTTTCTTTGCCACTTCTCGGAATGCTTGTATTCGGTCTGGCCGGTGATGCGGCCGCTCGCCCGGTCGTAGACGGGGGCCTGGTCATCGACCGGCAGGCCAAGATTATAGGCGACCACCTCGTCCTGAATGACGTAGCTCGCGACGCTCTCCGGCTCCAAAAGCGCATGGGCGTCGACGATCGAATCGGCGACGCTGCCGAGATAGCCGCCGAAGGCGATCTTCTGGGCACGCGCGAGCTCCGGATTGGCGAGCGCGGCGAGCGAACGCTTCATCTCGTTCGGCGCGAAGAAAAGCGACGGGCAACCCGTCGGCTTGACGAATTTCATGCCTTGTTCGCGCAGGAACTCGGCCGTGAAATAACCGCGCGTAAGGAAGAAGCTCTCCTTGTTCTTGAGGACCTCCAGGAATTTGAGCGTACCGGCGGGCAGACTCTCCTTGAGCCCTTCGCGGCGCTGGATGCCGATCCCCATCACGACGACTGGAAGTTTCAGCTTGGCGAAAACTTCCGCTTCGAGATCCGCCGAATAGCCGGGGCGCAGGAGATTTGCCGAGGCAAAGACGCAGAGATCGAATTCCCGATGCAGGCTCTCGTAGACCTCGTCGGACTCCCGGCTGTTGACGAGATGCCAAAAGGGGACGTAGGTCACGTCATGCCCGCGCAGGCTGTGCGCCGCGCCCTCGCCAATCAGGTAATTGCCGGTATTGGCAATCTTCCTGACCTGCTCGATCAGGTCCTTCTTGGACCTGACCTCATCGAAATAGGGCCTGTGGCGAACTTCCGCGCCTGATACGCCGGAAACGGTCCGCTGCAGATAGGAAGGGATTCCGGTAAGCAAGATACGCATCGATACACCTGATCTTTGAGTGTGTAGCCAACAAACGCTCGTGAAGGGTCAATGCCCGATGCCGATCTCGCGCAGCGCCGAGCGGAAGGTGCGTTCGCGGTCGGAATATCTGTCCACGAGTTCCGAGGCGTTGAGCCCGGCCAGGTGATCGGCAATGAATTCGGCCCGGTTTTCCGCCTTGTCGACATCGACGGCGTCGATGGCTGGCAGGCCCGTATAGCCCAGCATCTCGCGCATGCGATCATCGACCGCAACCATCAGGCTCGGCACCGCCGCCTGCATGGCGATGATCGAGCCGTGGAAGCGCCGGCCGAAATTGAAGTCCATCGACGAGGCCCAGGCACGCCATTGGTTTGTGTCGAAGAAAGTTCGGATATCGAACGGCGTTTTCAGCCGTTCCGTGCCCGGATAGCTGAGCTCGCCCAGCATGGTGCCCGAGGCCGAATCGTAGACGCGCCCGTCGCCATTCGCCTCGACCTGCATGTCGAAATGCAGGAACTCGTCCTGAATCACATATTGCGGACGCGAGCCCTCGGGCGCCATCGCGGCGGCATCGACGATGCAATCGTGATTGGCGCCGAGGTAACCGGAAAATATAGTCCGCGCCTTGCCGACGTTCACCTGCGGCAGCTTTTCGAGCGACGCGCGCATATTGTGCGGCATGAAGTAGATGGAGGGGCAGCCCGTCGGCTGGACGTAGGAAAAGCCCTGGTCCTTGAGGAAGCCGGCGGTCTCGAAGCCGCGCGTCAGGAAATAATGCTCACGCTCCTTCAAGACATCGAGGAGCCGTTTTGTCCCCTCCGGCAGGCTGTTTTCGAGGTCCCGGCGGTTCTGCAGCCCGATACCGAGCATGACGATCGGCATCTTAAGCTTGCTCAAGACCTCTGCCTCCGCGTCCGCTGAAAGGCCCTTGCGCAACAGGTTTGCGCAGGTGAACACGCAGATGTCGAAATTGGCGTTGAACTCTTCGAGGCCGACGCCGTTCTTGCTGCAATTGTAGAGGTGCCAAAACGGCACCTGCTTCGCATGCGGCGCGATCGCGCGCAGCGCCCCCTCACCGATCAGGTAGTTGCCGGTATTGCTGATATTGCGAAGCTCCTGAAGGAATTCCTCCTTCGTCTCGGGCTGCTTTTGCCGCTCCGAATAGGAGACCGACAGGCCATGCGCGCCGTTGGCGAGGCGCGTGTAATGACCAGGAATACCCGTCACGAGGATTCTTGGACGCATGCAATAAACCCTTCTTCTTGAAATCGGCGGGGGGCTTTCAGCCCGTTGCCGCGACGCCAGGATTGGATGCCTCGCGCCCACGGATGACCGTGGAGCGTGAAAGCGATGAATTGTTCACGGAGCCGTCGCACCAGCCGAGGAACTCCGAAAAGGAAGAGGACCACGACCGGCGCGCGGCCGTCCGCAGGCACCCCTCCATGAGGGGCGCAAGCTTTTCGCGGTTGTCGGCGACCTCGGCGATCGCCCTTGCCATGTCCCGCACGACCTGCGGATCGGCGGCGGCGTCTATCAGGATGCCGTCCTCTCCGTCCGTGATCAGCTCCTCGACGGCCCCGACGGCGGTGGCGATCGGCACGCAGCCGAGCTGCTGCGCCTCAGCGATCATCAAGGGCGCGCCTTCCCACCTCGAGGGCATGATCAGGACATCCGCCCAGCCGAGTGCCTTGATGAGGTCCTTGCTGGCGAAAACCGGCGGGCGCACGTCGACGCCCAGATCCTTGAGACGGTCGGTCCATGAGACGGTGGCGTCGGCAAGGATCTCCCCGCCGATCGCGCGCGCCTCGAAGCGCGCGTGCGACGCCCGCAGCTCCGCGATCGCCGCGGCCAGTCGGTCGATGCCCTTCTGCTCGTCGAGCCGGCCCATGTAGAGCACGCGGAGCCGATCGTCCTTGCGTTCGATGCGCCGGACCGACAGGACTTCGGCCAACAGCTTCGGCGGCACGGAAAAACTCGCTCCATTCGGAACGGCGAAGATCTTCTCAAGCGGAACACCGAAGCTGTGCAAGTATATCTTAAGCTGCTCCGAGCATGTCAGGAATGCATCATAGCAATGTTCATGCGCAATGGCGGCAAAGGGTTGGCCGGCGGGCCTCTTGAACTTCGTATTGTCGACGACGTGAAGATAACAAGCGGTTCGCGTCCCTTCGGACCTGAGCCGGGCAATGAGCGGATGCACCGCCATCACATGGTTGTTGATGATGAGATCGAAGCCGGAGAGTTGACCCTTTAGCGCCGCCCAATCGACCTCATGGCCTTCGGCGATGAAGTCCTGGCCGAGGAAGGAGCCGGACCCGCCCCAGGCGGGTATGCCCTGATCCCAGAAATGGATGTAGTCGAAGCTCTGATCGAATTCGTCGATCACATCCATCCTAGATGTGCCGAGCACGAAAAGATGGGTCTCGTAGCCGGAGGCCTTCAATTCGCGCGCGGCCGCATAGACCACCTTCTCGGCGCCGCCGAACGAGGCGTTCGGTACGAGCAGCGCCGCGGTTCGCCTGCCTG
>Ga0214542_1012833_pt1 | contig 10500 bp, 10 predicted proteins | sample CNSS1metaG_FD_160096 | JGI IMG/M metagenome (GOLD analysis project Ga0214542, IMG submission 160096) | Root nodule microbial communities from cowpea collected in UCLA plant growth center, Los Angeles, California, USA - CNSS1 | ecosystem: Host-associated > Plants > Roots > Nodule | place: USA...
CATTCCAAAACTTTTGTGTTACATCCCCTCACTCCTACTCAAGTTGCTAGTGACCAAGCTCAAATGAGAGCTAGGAGGGAGGAAGAGAGTTCCACCAACTCTACTAAATTATCCAAGGCTTCTAAGAAAAAGGTAGAGGAAGTCTCTCCTTCTAAGGATGTTCATCATGAAGTGTTTCTCACTCATAAAACTCTTTTACAAACTCTTCATGTTGAACACCCTTCCTACCTTTTGTTGTGTCATGATGTCCTTACATGTCTCCGACATCCTTCACTTAAGGATCTACCTCCTTCTGTCTGTGCTCTTCTCCATGAATTTGCAGATCTTTTCCCTAAGGATGGTCCCCAAGGCCTCCCACCTTTTAGAGGAATAAAGCACAAAATTGATTTTATCCCAGGGGCCAGTCTACCTAATAGAACAGCCTATAGGACAAATCCAATTGAGACTAAGGAGATAGAGACTCAAGTGATCGAGTTGTTAGACAAAGGATGGGTCCAAAAGAGTCTTAGTCCTTGTGTTGTTCTCGTGTTGTTGGTGCCCAAAAAAAGATGGCAAATGGCACATGTGTTGTGATTATAGGGCCATCAACAACATTACCATAAAGTATAGGCACCCCATCCCTATACTAGATGATATGTTGGATGAATTGCATGGGGCAGAAATGTTTTCAAAAATAGACCTTAAAAGTGGTTATCACCAAATTCGAATTGCCAAAGGTGATGAGTGGAAAACCGCTTTCAAAACTAAATTTGGTCTATATGAATGGTTAGTCATGCCTTTTGACCTAACCAATGCTCCTAGAACATTCATGCGACTAATGAATCATGTCCAATGGGATTGTTTGGGGAAGTTTGTGGTTGTTTATTTTGTTGATATTTTAATTTATAGCCATAGCTTCCAAGTTCATCTAGGACACCTTAGGGTAGTCCTATCTCTCCTTCGAGACCATCAACTCTATGCCAACATAGACAAGTGCACTTTCTGTGTAGAGAGTGTCATCTTTCTTGGGTTTGTGGTCAATAAAAGTGGGGTACATGTTGACCCCGACAAAATCAAAGCCATCCAAGAATGGCCTGTGCCAAAGAATTCCCTTATATCATCAAATACAAGAAAGGGAAATCCAATGTTGTGGCTGATGCACTTTCTAGAAGATATACTCTTTTAGCCAAACTTGGATCTCAAATTCTTGGGTTTGACAATATATGTGAATTGTATAGTCAAGATCTCTTCTTTGCCCCTATTTATTCTAATTGTTTAAATAAGTCCCAAGGTGGCTTCTATGTCTCAAATGGATATCTTTTCAAAGAAGCCCGCCTATGTGTTCCATGTGGTTCTCATCGTAAACTTTTAATCATTGAGATGCATGAGGGGGGACTTACGGGACATTTTGGGGTCGCCAAAACGTTGGCCATGCTTAAAGAAAAATTCTTTTGGCCCCACATGAAACGTGATATTCAAAAACATTGGCTTCCAAGGACTTCTAGGGGTGTTGATTCGATTTTTGTGGTTGTGGACCGATTTTCGAAAATGGAACATTTTATTCCATGCCACAAAGTCGATGATGCAAGCCACATTGCAAAGTTGTTCTTTAGAGAAGTGGTTCGTCTTCATGGCTTACCCAAAACAATTGTGTCTGATAGGGATACTAAGTTTCTTAGCCACTTTTGGAGGACCTTGTGGTCTAGGCTTGGAACTAAACTTTCTTTTTCTACTTCCTGTCACCCTCAAACTGATGGGCAAACAGAGGTAGTCAATAGATCCCTCTCCACATTGCTTAGGGTTGTGCTTAAGGGGAACCATAAATCTTGGGATGAGTATCTTCCCCACATTGAGTTTGCCTACAATAGAGTGGTCCATAGCACCACCAAACTCTCACCTTTTGAGGTTGTCTATGGCTTTAACCCTCTCACTCCTCTAGACTTGCTACCTCTTCCATCTTCTTTTGACTTTGTTCATAAAGAAGGGGTTTCTAAGTCTCAATTTATCAAAGATTTTCATGAGAAGGTTAAAAGTCAAATTCAAGCTCAAATGGAAAAGATTGCCAACTCTAAAAACAAGGGTAAGAGAGTTCGGTCATTCAATGAGGGTGACTTAGTTTGGCTTCATCTAAGGAAGGAAAGATTTCCTCAATTACGAAAATCCAAACTTAGTCTCCGTGGTGATGGTCCATTCCAAATCATAAAGAAGATCAACAATAATGCTTATCAATTAGATCTTCCAGCTGAATATGGTGTGCATCCTACTTTTAATATCACTGACTTAGTTCCTTTTACAGGTACTGTAGCTGATGAGGATGACAACCAAGATTTGAGGGCAAATCCTCTTCAAGGGGGAGGGGATGATGTGACCCCACCAAGCCCAATTGCACCTTCAAGCCCAAGCCCAAGCCCATTAAAAGGCCCAATTACAATATCAATGATGAAAAATATTCAAAAGGGTCTCCCATTAGATGATCACAAAATCAATGGGCTTCTCACATTCTTTACATGGGCCAAAAAGATCACAAAGACTTGAAGAAGTGCATGTAAATCTAGTAGTGTAGATTTAAATTGGGCCATTGTTTGGGTTTTGCTTTCCAATAATACATAAGACATGAAAGGAACATAGGATGGGTTCAAATTGGGCTCGGCCCAATTCTCTTCACACATGGCCGAGCTTATCAAGACAAGGAGGTTCCTTTGCTTCATAGTTTGACTAAGGTTGGTCATCACATCTAAAGGCTAAGAATCCTTCTTGTCCTTCAAGCCAAGATCCAAGGGGCATGATCTTGTCTCCTTCTCCAAGCTTGATCTAAGGGTCAAGATCAAGGCCCACTCCATCCAATGGCTCTCATTTCTCATGTGTAAATGGCTTCATATAAAAGCCAAAATTTCACTCATTTCTAGACACTCTTGAAATTTTATGCAATAGACGCAACTTGAGTTGAGAGCACTCCTCCCTCTATTGCCTTTGAGAGTCACCACTTTCTAGAGATTTCCTCTTTCTACCTCTAGCCACCTTCCTTAGGCTAGCATAGAATTAGGAAATCCTATCACCTCTTTCACCTTCCATTGCTTGCAAGTGCCTTCCAACTTGCCTCCATTCCTTCATCCATTTCCGCTGCACATGGAGCTCTTCATGCACCTTTGGAGCTCCACCGGGAACACCTCCTCCACACCAGAAGCGACAACGAAGGGAAAAATCATTATCTTGTAATTCTATTACATAGATTTTTGACACTATTTTCATCGTCCATGGTTTTGATAACCCATTGTTGATCTGTATATTTTTTCGAAGAGACAACTCGCAACCCAAACATAAATAGGATTGATTTTTGTGAGATTGAGCAGAAAAGGTCATATTTTTGGCTAGTTGGAGTGTGATGAGTCATTATTTTCCTCCATTCCACTGGCCTTTGTGTACCCATTTGATAGTTGTTCAGGGCTTAATTGTTTATCCTTAGTGTGTCTTCATCTATTGGGCTTTATTGGACCACTATTCCGAATTTGGGTTAATTTCACATTATTTGCCTAATTTTCGTTTTTTATTATTTTTAGGAATTTTGGTGAAGAAATTTTGGAGCTTGGACATTAATATTCAGTTGAAGAGAGTTGTCACATCATTTCCACATCATCTAAGTGAATGGGCCAACATTTGAAGCCCAATAGTGGCATTTTTGTAATTTTCACCCAGTAATGGAATTTTTGTGATTACTAGAGGCAAAATTGATTTGACCATGAGAATTTTAGGTCATTTGGCATGCAGCCGCACTTCATCTCTTCGAACATCCATTTTCACGTTTTCAAGCTTTGGTAGGTGACCATGGAGGTGCCTTTTTTTCATTTTTCACGTTTTAGCACTCGTTTTTACCATTATCATGCACATTTGACAACACCCAATGTGGTTTTACATTTTGCATTCATTTGGTAGCTTGGGCATCTCATTTTGTGGATTATATTGACTTGGAACAACACCCATTGATGGGGTTTTCGATTTTTATATGACAATAGCGATTTTGGTTCATTTAAAGCTTTAAAATTCTCTTTTGTTCTTGAATTTGCGTTTGAAGAATTCGTAAGTTAGGGATTTTGATGTTCTATTTTGTTGAATTCAGATTTGAAGTGTTTAATTGCCTTATTTCAATGTCTAGCTAAATTCATGTATTGACTCATTGATGAAAATGCAATGAAGCTTTGAGATTGTACTTGTTTTGTGAAATCTGCCATGTCTTTATCTTGGATTCGTGAAATGCATGTGGTTCATCTATTTATGCTTAATTAACAGATTAATTGCATATGTTTGGGTTAGGTTATGTTCATGCTTAATGTATGTAGCTTGGCTATCACAAATTTTTGGATGTCTGCATTGCTTAATTGCATAATGAAGCTGGATTGTAACTTTCGCTTAGTGGGTTATTACCTAGTGGATTAAGAGAAGGCAGAGGTGTTAATTTGGTGGCCTATGATAAGTGAAATTGTGTTTGAATCAAGGATGTCAATATATTTTAATCATTGTCGCATTTAATTGAATATGTTGATTAGCATTGTGAATCTACCAAATCCCTCATCTGTTATAGTGTTTTGTTTGTCTGGATATTGAAGCTTTGAACAAGGACATTGGTCGTTAGGAAACGACTTGGTTCAACTTTAATATACTTCATTTTATCTGTTTTAATTTGGTGGGGTACGACCTCTATCACAGTGATTGCAAGGGTTGGAGAATCAGGTATTTTTTTTAATGGTTGCTTCATTCATCAACGTTATTTTCGTTGTTGGTTGTGTGTGTAAAGTTTATTGTTATAGGCTTAATCAGTTGTAATGTTTCCATTTCGATATGGATGATGTGGGTGGTTTTAGGATATGTTTTTTCGTTAAGGACTACAAAGTGGACAATAAAGGTCTTCAATTTTTTTATTGTAGTGAGGAGAATAAGGTGTGTTATGAATTGGAAGAATTGGTTGCAAAATGGAAGGGTGAGCGACAAAAGGATGAGGCCTAAAATGATGTTGCTGATGACGATTTTGTTGATGACGAAATGGTGAATGAGCCTCTCATTGAGTCGGATCATTATGAAATGAGTGTTGAAAATGATGATGGTGGACAACATAACAATATCTATGACAGTATGAAGGCCCAACCTCGAAGGCAATACAAGAGTCGTGCCATAAGAACATTATTTTCTGTTTATGAAAAGAAAAAGAAGTTCAAATTACTAACAATGGGTTGATGTTGTTAGGAAGTGATAAGTACATATAGGAAGTAATCCTTTTTTGTTGTTTTGTTTTGTATGAATGGAATTTATGATATGAAACATTATATAATTGTGTCCATGTAATTCAATGTATGGTCACTGTTATTTTGACATAACATTCCAATATACTTTTGTATGTAAAGTTGTAGATAACAATATTAAGTTGATGATACAAATTTGTAGAGCAACTCCCCTAATATGTCCCATTTGGTCCCCACTAAATAATAACAAAAGCAACGAATGGAATGTTTTACAGAACAAATCGTGTATGTTCAAATGTGTGAACATGATTGTGTGATCTGTCCACGTTATGAAAATCTATGTATCAGGTACCCATATAGTTTGACTTTTGTTTCCACTTGTGTATGTATGGCAGGATGCATTACAAAATATGAAACAAAAAACTAGTACTGATGACCAAAATATCCAACATAACTTCTTACTTAATTGTTTTCCACTCTCCAGTTTTGATCATGGTCTGACTTTTGAAAATTCCAAAAAAGTCCCATGGCCACATTACCCATTATTGAATGTCATGGTGATGGAAATGAATTTGTACTATGTTAAGGTTCTTATGAGTAAATTATGTTCACAATGAAGTTTGATTTTGATATAAAACCCAGGCAATGAAGACCAAAATATTCATCACAACTCCCCACGTACTTCTTATGTACTCCCCACTTACGAACAATATCAGTATTAACATATTTACCAAAAGGGCCATTGTCCATATAACCCAGTAATGAATGTTGTTGTCATGAAAATCATTTTCTACCATCTGAAGGTCACTTTGATGATGTTCTGTTGACCATAAAATTAATCATCAATAATTGAATCCATAAGTGGGGAGTACTGCCTAAAAAGGTCGCAAATGGTGTTGAAGATTTTGGTCTAAAAATTTCCACTTCAAAAATGGGGTTCAAAGTTTATTGTCCATAAAATATAATGACCTTAATGTACTGCAAATTGATTTTCATTACCTATATACTCACTTTTTGGTTATGTTCATTACTTAGGTTTTTTGAGAAAATAATCATCAATAACTAATAACATAAGTGGGGACTACTGACTAAAAAAAGGGGGAGTGGTGATGAATATTTTGGTCTAATAATTTCCACTTAAAAATGGATGTCAAACTTGATGACCATAATGTACTGCAATTTGATTTCCACTACTTAAATACTTAATATTTGATTATCTTTTGTAATGGGGTTTTTTATAAAAGTAACCATCAATAATTGAATTCATAAGTGGGGAGTACTGACTAAAAAGGTGGGAATGGTGATGAATATTTCGGTCTAGTAATTTTCACTTTAAAAATGGAGTACAAACTTTATTGTCCACACAACATGATGACCTTAATGTAACGCAAATTCATTTTCATTACCTAAATACTTAATATTTGGTTATCTTCTTTACTTGGATTTTTTTATAAAAGTAACCATCAATAACTGAATCCATAAGTGGGGAGTATTGACTAAAAAGGTAGGGAGTGGTATTGAAGATTATGGTCTAATAATTTCCTATTAAAAAATGGGGTTCAAAGTTTATTGTCCACAAAACATTATGACCTTAATGTACTACAAATTGATTTCCATTACCTAAATACTAACTTTTCGGGTATGTTTATTATTTGGGTTTTTTTGTTAAAGTAACCATCAATAATTAATAACATAAATAGGGACTACTGACTTAAAAAGTGGGGAGTGGTGATGAATATTTTGGACTTTTCTGCAGTATTTGATTGAAGTGAAAACTTAGTTGTCAGAAAAAGATCCTTACAGTCATCCTGATTTACTAAAAAATGATTTGAATGACCAAAACATAGAATATTAGATTATGTTGTTGGTTTTGATTTTTGAAAATGGTTCATCAATGACTCATTACATAAGTGGGGAGTATGGATTAAATAAATGGGTAGTCATGATCGATATTTTGTTCAATTTTTGCAGTTTTTAAATGAAGGACATAGTTAATTGTGAACACAAAATCCTCAAGCTCACCTAAATGTAGTTAAAAATCATTTCTATGTCAAAAAAGTTGCAGAACTAGAGTATGTGCTTGGGTGGCCTTTTTTTTAAAATGTCCCAAAACTGAATTATAATGTTAGTGGGTAGTACATATGGTTAAAGTGGGGAGTTTTGAAGGATATTTTGTTCATTATTGCTACTCTTACATAAAAGCGCCAACATTTTGTTATGAAGTTTGTGGGTAGTATTGTTGTATTAAGTGGGGAGTTATATTGGATTTTTAGGTCCAGAGTTGAAAATTTTGCTTATTATTTGCAGTTAGTAAATGAATAAATCAAGTTCAATAGCAACAAACATTGCTGAAAATCAAGTTCAATACAACTCTTTTTCTTATTAAAAGCATAAACACAAGAAATTTGGACATACATTTCCATCTAATAAGGCATCAAATAAACTTGTCTATCCATATTTCAATCATTCCACAAACCAGAAGGCCTGTTACTGTCAACATATAATTTTGCATAACTTAACATTGCACTTAATATACATAAACAACAAAGTTGTATCTTGCTTTTCATGACAACTTCCACTGCAGGTCTGACGTCAAAGTGGGGACCCATTTCAAAATTACTAGAGATCTACCATATAGTTTTGTACACTTATATAGATGACTACAACAAAAAAAATTTAAGTCAGTAATGTCATTCACTTTGCATTGCAATGACTTTTCAGTTGACATATCTTGAATCCATCCATAATTTTGAACTTCAAAATGGTTGGCAATGTCAACAAACTTCAGCACCAACTAACTTTTAACAAATAAATCGTAGTATTCAAGCACTTCTTGCATGTGGATGTTGTCAACATCTAGTACTCAATCCCAAATGTATTGTTGCCTTATAAGTTGTAGTTGTTCCTGCCAAACAAATTTCAATCATGTAACATTACTGGTAACAATAACATCGTAGTGCATAAATGACGTTCAAAAATCATAACTAAAATATGACTTCTATAACTTACATTGTTGTAAGCAAGCATGCTATTGCCATCAAAATTTTTGTCACCAACCCACAACTTCATTTTAGGAACAATAACGCCATAATCATATCTAAAATAAGCCACAATCAATTAATTAAAAACCCTTTAAAGTAAAAAAGCAATTTCATTAAAAAATTATAGAAACACATAAATCAAACCACTAACAAGTTTGGTTGAATTGGAGTTATGTCACATTGGACTTCAAATTTTGGACCTTAATCATCTTTATAATTCAACAACATTCCAAAAAACAATTTCAAATTGCGAGCCTTCCAAGAAAAACATCAAATAACTTTTAACAAAAATATGAACAAAAACTTATTCAAATAACACCACGAAGATATAGTGTCATGAAATAGTACTCTCCTAGTCATTTTCGTTTTCTTTTTCTTCTTGCTTTTCTTTCCCAAAGATGGCTCAAGAAAAAATGATAGATGTAGCACAAGATCAACCCATCAACAACGCTTGTTGCACTTGGAGTCAACCAATTATCATTCATGGAGCAAGTCCATGATCACAACCCTAAGAACGGAAAACAAATGTAAAGCTCATCTTTGGAAATGTTCCTCAGCCTCTAAAGAAAGATCCATTGTTATCTTCTTGAAATTGATGCAATAATATGGTGATTTCTTGGATTGTTCACTCGGTTTCAACATCTATAAGGCAAAGCATTCTTTGGATGGATGTGGCGGTGGACATTTGGAACGATCTTAAAGCCAGATACTCACAAGGTGATATATTGCGTTAGGGATTGACAAAAAAATCCAATTTTCTTCGTCCAATCTATTTTTCTATTATTTGATCCATTTAAGATTCATTTTATTAAAAATTTAATTCATTTAAAATCTATTTTATTGAATCTGAATTTGAATATGATCTACATTTTATATATTTTATGGATTGGATATCCATTCCCTAAATCTAGATTTTCAAATATGGATAATCTAAAAAATTCAATCCAAATTTTAAATATAAATTTTAATTGGGTTAGGTTGAGGGTTGAGATGAACTAGTCTAAATTTGGTCGTATTCGCCAGAGTCAGTCCTGTACAAAATTTGGTCATATTCGATCGAATTTAGTCGAGTCGGTCCCCACCGAAATTTGGTCCAGTCGGTGATGGACCAAATTTGGTTATATTCGGCCGAGTCGACTCCAACCCAAATTTGACCACATTGGGCTGAGTCGGTCCCGGACGAAATTTGGCCGTATTTGATCGATTCGGCCTTGGGCGAAATTTAGCTATTTCAGCCCTAACCCAAATTTGGTTGTATTTGGGCATGTCGTCCCTGGCCAAAATTCAGTCATATACGGTCAAATTTTACCTAGTTGAGCTCTACCAAAATTTGGACATATTCAGTCGAGTTTGCGAGACCGAAATTCGTTTGAATTCGACCAAGTTGACCGTGACCAAAATTCAGCCGAGTCAGTCTCACACTGAAATTCGGCCAACTTGGCCTTGAGCAAAATTCTGCCAAATTCAATCGTGTGGGTTCTAAAGACACAAGTTTTAGAAAAATCAATTTAAAATTTCTTTTATAACAGCTATTAAATGAGATGTTACAAAATTAGAAATTTTCCTGTTTTAAATTTTGTAAAATTCTACTACAAAAAAAGTCTATATTTTGCAGTTTTTTATTTTTTCTAAATATATAATTTTTCTAAATTTTATACCTCTTATATTTTAAGGAGTTAAAAATTTCTATTTGTACCGTACCTAACCAAACTCAACCAAGTAAACAGTATACACATCGAAACCACCTAGTATCTGGTACCCGGACACCACCAGCACAAGCCATCTAGGCAAGTAGCCGATCGAGACCGACTACTTGCCCAGAACGTTAGCTAACATCGATGTCTCGCCTTCAATAGGTTTCAAGGGCCTGATTTGGGGCCTAGGCCCATTCATGGCCCAAACTAGAGCCTAAGTCAAAACCCGGCCCATGAAATGGTCAAACGTCATTTAATGCTCTATAAATACGCGTGGACCCCAGTAATTAAAGGTACGCATTCATTAATCACTGATTTGACTCTCTGAGAGCTTTGACTAACTTGAGCTTCGGAGACCCTTCTGCAGGTAACCCCTCCTGGGTCCAAGCCGACACGTATTGACCGGGAAGAGGCCAACTGAAGAGATGGCGGACTACATGGTAAGGTGACGCTTGTGTCTAATCTCTTGTTTGTTCTCTGCAGGAACAATTGGCGCCCACCGTGGGGCACGAGACGAACACCTTTAGTACCCGTTTTTCTCTGAAGATGGTTTCT
>Ga0214542_1012834_pt1 | contig 10499 bp, 3 predicted proteins | sample CNSS1metaG_FD_160096 | JGI IMG/M metagenome (GOLD analysis project Ga0214542, IMG submission 160096) | Root nodule microbial communities from cowpea collected in UCLA plant growth center, Los Angeles, California, USA - CNSS1 | ecosystem: Host-associated > Plants > Roots > Nodule | place: USA...
GCTAATGGATTTATTAAATGCGAAGGAGATGTAGAAGTGGAGGATGTTGGAAATAAAGTGTGGAAAAAATTATATAGTAGATCCTTTTTTCAAGAAGCAAAGTATGATGAATTTGGTATGATCACAAGTTTCAAGATGCATGATCTATTTCATGATCTTGCCCAATCTATTATGGGTGAGGAATGTGTGGTTATTGAAGCTTCAAGTATGACTATGTTGTCAGCCAGAGTTCACTATTCAAGCTTGTTTAATTCTGGCCCCTCTTTTGATTGGGCTGCATTCAAGCGTGGATTCATGCCTGCTTTCAAGAAAGTTGAATCCTTGCGTACTTTTCTTGATTTTGGTAATATTGGCTCGGCGACATCAAATCATTATCTTCGAGCATTATGCTTAAGAAATATTCCTCTATTTTTCCCATACAAGGATTTAGCACATTTGAGATACTTGAGTTTGTCTTTTTGTTTCGAAAAACTATGCTTAAATAGCATAATTTGTCAGATGCCGAAATTGCAAATATTGAAATTGAAATGTTGTACGAATGTTGAGCTACCCAAAAACTTGACACAATTACAGGATTTAAGACATGTTGTGATCGATGATTGTGATTCAATAGCAGAAATGCCTCCGAATATTAGCAAGTTAAGGCATCTAAGAACACTTAGCATTTTCGTTGTGGGTTCAAAGCCAGGGTGCGGGTTAGCAGAGTTGCACAGCTTAAAACTGGGAGGCGCGCTGAGAATCAGAGGCCTAAACAACGTCCCCAGTGAATGGGATGCTAAACAAGCAAATTTAATGAGCAAGAAGGAATTGAATCACCTACACTTGTCATGGAGTAGTAGTACTAATTCAAAAAGTAGTAATGTTAGTGTGGAGAGAGTACTGGAAGCCCTGGAACCTCCGTCAACTCTGAAGAGTTTTCATATGAATGGGTATGAGGGAAGACACTTATCGAGTTAGATGAGAAGTCCAGTCACTCTAAGAGACTTGGTGGAAGTTAAGCTCTTCCGCTGTTACAACTGTGAGGAGCTTCCTCCTCTTGGTAAACTACCACACATGAAAAGGCTAGAGGTGAGTGGAATGAAAAATGTGAAGTGCATAGATGGTGAGACGTATGACGGCGTGGAGAAGGCATTTCCATCGTTGGAGAAATTGAATGTGGAGAATTTACCAAAATTGGAGAGGTTGTTGAGGGATGAAGGAGTAGAGATGCTCCCTCGTCTTTCCCAATTAACAATTAAAAAGGTCTCCAACTTTAAATTCCCACGTCTTCCTTCTGTTGAGAAACTTGATGTTGAAAGCATTGACGATGTGGAATGGGTTGTGGGGAATACGCCTTGTCTAAAGACCCTGAATATTTCATCAATTAAAGGAGTAAAGACACTACCTGACCAACTCGGCATTCTCGATGCATTAGAGGACCTTTTCATTCTAGGTTGGTATGATTTGGAGTATTTCCCAGAACATATCTTGGAAGGTCTAACTTCTCTTCGAACTTTGGAGATTCGTTACTGTGAGAAATTAAAATCCTTGTCTGAAGGTGTTCGACATTTGGCATGTCTTCAGAGTTTGAAAATCTACAGTTGTCCAGAGTTGGTGGCTCTACCAAACAATATGAGCCAACTAACTGCCCTTCAGCACGTGTCAATCGTGTATTGCTCCACATTACCAGATGGCTTACAACGTGTCCCCTCCGTACGTTCTTTCTATATATGCTATTGCAACTCTATTTCATTGCCGGACTGGGTGGGAGATATATCTACTCTTGAAGAATTAAGCATCGAGTTTTGTAAGGAGTTGAGGTCACTGCCTAGCAGCATTCAACGCCTCACCAACTTGTCTCATTTAATCATACGCGGATGTCCTCATCTGGAGAAGCGGTGCAAGAGGGAAACAGGGGAAGATTGGCAATACATAAACCACATTCCAAATATAGAATGCGAATAAACATTTTGAGGTAAGTGAATGATTGTTTAATTTCCTTTAATTTCTCCTTATTGTGAGACTGTGCATACGTTAATGTTAGTAATTGCGTGCAGAGAGTATCCAGCGAAATCGGATCCAAATCATTACTATCACGCTCTACTTCTTCTGGTAAGTCTCAAAATATCTGAGCTACATAATTTTATAAAATGCAGATTTCAGTTTTCCCTTATATTATTAATGTGGTTGACAAATGTGTTACTGCTTTCTTCAATTAATCATCTGCATATCAAATAAGATTATGCAATAACAACAAAAATGGTTTTGCTTACTATTAACAACAACAAAGACTTCTTCTTCTCTACATATGTTACTTTGTTGTCCAAATTACCACCCGCATTGTACATAAGATATATACAGAGTCTCTCTCAACTAAAAATACTATTTTCGAAACAGACATCGTTGCTCAGAAAGAGCTTTACATTTCATATTGTTATGATCACCCTATAATACCGTTAATGGCTAAAGTTAACCTATCCACTGTCTAGATTCTTCCACCCAATATTACTGTCCCAAAACATAGGAAGATAAACAGAAAATTGAAATATAAATTTGATATTTTTATATTCCTATTAAATTCGAATCAAAATTAGCTATTCCTATTAAATAAAAATTCTCGGCACAAGTCCAAAAAAGTTACACTCGATTCAAAAACTATGATTTTTTTATTATTTCTGTCTAAAAATAAGTTACTTAGTTTCTTAGATATTTTTTTTTATAAAAATGTTCGTGCATAACTTTATTTATAAGACAAAATTAAGTTATTCGTAATTCTTAGGAGCGTACATAGGTAAGATAAGCTTGAACTAATAGGTAAACTTAAACCTGAACAAATGATGTTAATTTGAGTTATTTTAATTTGAATTTTTACTATATTCCTTATGTTAAAGTTAACATTCACAATGAATAAATATATTTATTCATAAAGTATCGTAAAAAAGATTAGACATGTTAACAAGTTTTTTAACTATAATAACTTTCCTTCTTTTTTTTTTTTTTTAAAAAGAAAACATTTAAATACACACTTTATTATGAACTGTCATGGAGCTAATTTTATTTCCTCATTGCCAGCTTAAAGGTCCAACATATTTGTGACTTCTGAATGTGATTGATTTCGAATCTTTTGAACTCTGCTAATCGGTTATGGGTTTCCTTCACGAATCCAATATCTTTGGGGATGGCAACTTATTCTTGAAGATGTTCTTCTATTTGTAGTCTCCTTTTTTTTTCACAATATCAATGACATTTGTTTATTTTCGATTCTACTCGTATAAACTTCAAAATAAAATCCACCTTGCTTCTGTAATAAAGTAAAAATATATATAAAACCTTTCGCACACTTGCCAATCCGGTAACAAAGTTTTTATCGATAAAAGTTTTAATTTTTAAGAGTTTTCATTACTAAAAATTTATATAATTCAGACTTTTCGTTACATAATATTATTAGTTCAATAGTTTAATCAGATTTTCTGTATGCAATTTGTTAGGAGATATGAAATCATTTGTGTTCTTTCTTTAACCTCTTTTATTCTCTCACCTCAGGATTTTGCCGAAGTCATACGGTTGCTGAACTGGATTGCATGAATGATGTTATGAATAAACTTCTTTGGCAGAAGATTCTTGCAATTTAATAAATGGTTTTGGTGGTATTTTTGTAGTTTTAAACCCAAGTAAAGACAAACTAATATATTTCTTCTGCCTCTGTGACCTTTGTTAGCGCCTTCACGTGGGTAGTAGTAGTAGTATGAAATTGCTTTTTGGTACTAAAACTGTATGGAATTTATCAGTTTGGTTAGAGGATTGCAATGGCTCTGTCTCTTTTCTTTATCTTTTTAAGGTCTCATAAAATTTAAAATATTAATATAAATAATTTATTAAGATTTTCATATTTGATAAATAGAATTAACGTAAAAAGGCTTGCTTTTTCTTAAGTTTTTCATGTAGCATGTGCGATATCATTTTAGTATTTCTAATTACAATTAACATTTATGTTTTAGGCGCTTGATCTATATGAAGTGGGCATAAGGAGGAAAATATTTAATAATAACAAAGAGAATATTTGTTTTTTATTTTAAGAAAATGAAATACTAGAATTTACATATCATTTTATATTGACTCATGGAATATTATTCATTTTAGATATAACTTATGTATTCAACTTTGTCGACTTTTCCATATCTTGATTATAAGTTTAGCCATATATAGATTTTGTAATTCTGTTTTTTTTTTATGTATTTATTATTTTTCGATGACTGAAAAAGAAGGATCTTGTCATTTATTTTAAAAGAGATATGCAGGAAAAGTAAAGTTATTCAATAGCTCAAACGAAAATAAAAGGTTATTATGACGACTTCAAATCACAAATCATAAAAAGAAATGGTTGAAGTTTACTTCGCCCTTTAAGAGAGTTTCAAATCCTTATCACTTAATGAGTTTGAACATTTCAAAATTTATTTTAAACACAGTACTTATATTCTGAAGTTAATCGTTACGTTTATAAGAAATTAGAAATGGAAAAACGGTTGAGAATATTATTTAATATCTTTTTTATTTAAATTAGTTTTTAGAAAATATTTCAGTTTTAGAGATATGTTTCAGTTTTAGGAAATGGTTATTATTTTAGATTAGGAGTGGGATATTTTAAATATTTTATACTTGATATTAACATGTTCCTCTGTATAAAATATCACATATATCTCTCATATTTTCAAAAGCCCAAAAATCCTAACAATTGTTCTTACTACCGATAGAATGGAAGGAAATATGTCACACGTCGCTATTCCACTCTTTGATAGTGAAAGCTATAATCTATGGGTGGTAAGGATGCAAACATATCTGAGCGACTAGATATATGGGAAGTTATGGAGGAAGATGATGTTCTCTTATCTGAAAATCCCACCGTGACTCAAATGAAAGCGCATAAAGAAAAGAAAATGAGAAAGATAAAGGCAAAATTATGCTTGTTCGTAGGTGTTTCACAAATGATTATGACCAGGATCATGACTCTAAAGTCTCCCAAAGAAATTTGGGAATACTTGAAAGCAAAATATGAAGGGAACGAGAAGATTCGAGGCATGAAAGTTTTGAATTTGACAAGGGAGTTCGAGATGCAAAGAATGAAAGAGTCAGAGACGATTAAAGAATTCTCAAACAAATTGTTGGGTATTGCCAACAAGATAAAATTGTTGGGAAAGGAATTTGCAGATTTCAGACTCGTTGAGAAAATTCTGGTGACGGTGCCAGAAAGATATGAGGCATCTATTGCTTCCTTAGAAAACACAAAAGATTTGTCTACAATTACCTTTACAGAGGTGATACATGCCTTGCAAGCACAAGAACAACAAAGATTGATGAGAGAAGATCATGAGGCGGTTGAAGGTAATTTAAATTACACCGAAGAGAATGCTCTCATAATCAAGAAAAATAGAAGGAGCAAATACAACAACACACATGATTTTCCATCTTGTCCCCAAGAGAAAAGGTCATCAACCCAACTGGTGTTGGTGGAGGCCAAATGTCAAATGTCACAAATGCGGTCAATTGGGACATGTGGAAAAGGTATGCAAATCTAAAGATTCTCAAGAAGATGTTCAGATTGTGGAGAATAAATCAGATGAGGATAAATCAGATGAGGATAAATCAGATGAGGATAAATCAGATGAGGATAAATCAGATGAGGATAAATCAGATGAGGATAAATCAGATGAGGATAAATCAGATGAGGATAAATCAGATGATAAATCAGATGAGGATCTACTTCTTACAACATCATGTGTCACAACCAACAAATCTTCAAGAGATTGGATTATAGACCGTGGTTGCACAAACCACATGACTCATGATACAGAAATTTTCAAAGAGCTCAATAAATCAAATATTTCCAAGAATTTGTTAAGTGTTGCTCAATTGTTAGAGAAAGGTTATAAGGTCTCATTTGAAAATAAAGTATATGTGATCAAAAATGCTAACAACATAAAAGTATTCAAAGTCCACATGAAAGACAAAAGATTTGCGTTGGATTTTATGAAGGAGGAATTTGCTACAAAGAAAGTGAGTATGAAAGAAGGATCAAAATTAGAAGATAAATATCTCTGGAAGAAAGTAGATGTCCAAGTGAAGAAAGTAGATGGAAGTTCACATTCTAATATTCACAAAAGGTCCAATGCCACTCTAATGAAGTCCACACCGGACAAAGAAAAAGATGATGCTGATATAAGAAAAAATATGAAGGATGATGCCAAATTGAAGAAAGATGTGATGCCATGGTTAGAGACAACACAATTTGGAATTTGATCTATTTTGGAACCAGATCTATGAGTGAACCGGTTCCATTTTAATTGGCACCTATTTTATTTTGGCCAAACACTCATGGATTGGAACCACTTTCGTTTGGCTTGTATCCTATTATGTTTTCATACATATTTTCGTAATTGGTTACCTTTTAATGGAACTTGTTCTAAATATTAGATTTTTCAAATCAAATATATTATAATATTAATTTTTTCAATTAATAAATATTATTAATATTTTTTTTTATGATTAAAAAAATAACAAAAATTAATTACAACTTATCTAAATATCATTTTATATTACTTTTTTAACACCAAGGATAATAAATAATTTTACATTTTCATTTATTAAGTTTAATTTTTTATTAGTCACATCAGTCAAATTCTTCATAAACTTTCACAAAAATGCTTGTGAAATCCATTCCATTATCACCCTCAACTCTCTTATAAATAATAACATAAACTTCACCATTCAATCAACCCAATCAACATTCTCCCTCTTTCTCAAATCATTTCTCACATAAGAACACACCCTAAGGAAATACTCTCATACCCCAGATGACATCCTTAAAAGGTTTAAATCGAAAACAAAAAGAATTTTGGTGGTGTAAACTAGGGATGTCAAAAAAATCCGTACCCGAGGCTATCCGCGGATAAAACCCGCAACGGGTAGGAAATGAATATTGAAAATGGATACCCGCGGGTAACATGTATGAATATTATTTAACCCGCATGTTAACGGGACGAGTACGAGTATCATAGTATCCGTACCCGTCAGCGGCGGATTTTAATGGGGGTAGGGAGGGCCCCCGGCCCCCCCAAATTTTTTTTTAATTTATAATATATATATATATATTTAAAATTTATTAAATTATAGGTAGTATATTTTAGAAATCAATGAAAATTAAATTGTGTATTTTTTCATTTATTTTATAAAGCACAACATTTAGTGTTAATAGATAATAAAACATAAAATTAAATATAATAAAGAATAAAAATATTTAGGCTTAATTTCTTTTTGGTCCCTCCTTTTGTCAAAAATTGATCCTACAATAATGTTAATTACACCAACAAAGCAAACCATTCATATTAAGAGTTTCAATTTTAATAAAAAAGTCATTGATCTGTTTTAAAACATTTAACGAAATTTATCGTAAAAGATCAAATTGTATCAATTTTTCAATAATTGGGACCAAATTAAAACTAAAAAAATTGGAGGACCAATTTAACATTTTTAAACCAAAACATGAATCAAAAGAGTAATTAAACCAAATATTTTTTAAGATAATTTTTATTTTCTTTCTCATTATCTTTTTAGTTCTTCACAAATTGTAATAATTTCTCACTCTAATAATGTAATCATTTCTTACTCTCATATGTTTTCTTTCGAAGAAAAAAAAGTTAGAAACAAACTCATTATTTTTGCTCTTATTTCTCATTTATCGCATCCCTTTCTTGTCTCTTGTCTCAATAATGAAAAACATTATTTTTTATCTCATGAGTTTTTTTGTATATTCATTTTTTTATGAATATAGAAGAAAAATAAATAAAGTATTATGTGTTTTTTCATAACCGATTTTTAATTATGACTTGATTATAATATATTTATCTTTTAATAATTATGTGCCTCAATTATAAAAAAAATACTATGATAAATTATTTTTTAATGTTATTTACAAAATAAAAGTATATTGATAAAGAATAAAAGAATAAATTCATTTTTTAAAAGTGATAAAAAAGAAACTATTGATGAAAAGAAGATAAACTCTATTTCTTCACATATTTTGAACCATTAGACTAATTATCAATTCAGTTAGAGAATTCATTTGTTAAAGCATTATACTAATGATCGAATCTAATAATCTCGAAATTATATTATTTTGGCTCCTTCAACATTTTTTGTCAAGATTCGCCACTAGTACCCGTGGATACCCGTACCCGCTATAGTATCATTTAAGTTTAAAAAATTTGATTAAAATATTAATACATTGATTTTGAATGAATTATTTTTTATCAATTGGTTTTAAAAAATCTTCATTATTTGTAATCTATTATTCGACCCTATTTAAATGAGTTATTTGCACTTTGTTTAAAATTTATAAATGTTATGCATTGTATTTTTATTTGAATTTATAGTTAAAATTTGTTGTTAAATATTAAAATTTTCTTTTTGTAAATACCCGTGGGTAATTGTAGATATCCGTGGATATTAAAAAATATGTGGGTACCCGCAATATGGATACCCAATGGATATGGATACGAGTACGAGACGAATATTTATCCCGCGTGTAGGGTACGAGGGAAACTACTACCTGTACCCTACCCGTCACGTTGACATCTACCACGTTGACATCCTAGTGTAAACGTATGGTGTTCCAATGTGTCCGAAAGTTCCATATTATCTGTGTGGAGGCAAAAATTTATTTATATACACCCTTTGTTTAATTTATTGAGACGTTTTTCAAGATAAAATAAAATAATAATTTCATTAAAAAGTGGAACTAAAATATAATAAGTAAATAATAATAATAATAATAATAATAATAATAATAATAATAATAATAAAAAGGCAACTACATATATAGAGAATAGGCATGACAAATAAATTCGTCTCCGTATATACTATTCGAACCCATATCCCATTTGGATGGGGAATTCCTATATTGACTAGTACGAGAAATCCTTAACTTTTTCAATTGGATATGAGGACGAGTATGTAGATGTACATATCCGTCCCGTTTCCATACCAACCCTAATACTCATCTCCACCATATTCACGTCCTTGTTTAAATTATTAAAATATTCATAGTCAACTAAATAAACTTATATATATATATATATATATATATATATATATATATATATATATATATATAATATATTACATACTTTTTTTATTTTTTCTAATTATTTGGTTTGTCATAAAATTCATCAGCATCTCTAATATATTTTTCATCTTATCATAAATTTTATGCAATTATGTTCAAATAATGTATATCAATTAAATATTTTTTATGTTTCACATTTGAATATTTCTCTTTTTTTAATATTTTTATTTATTTTATATTTTTCTTTCACATGAGAATGTTTAACAATCTCAATTCATGTGTTCAATAACATAAACCTTTCATTTACTAGGTAATATAAAAAAATATTTTATTTACTCTGTTATTATTAATTTTTCTTTTATCTGAACAACTATTTTATTTCATTAAAACACCTTTCATTATTTCTCAACCATTGACCATATGGATATTTGAAAAGTTTTATTAGATCGGTAAAATATCTTTTATTTTATCATACCCTTAATTGTATATTTGTTTTCCTTTATGCAATTTGATTCAATAGTTTCTCAAATTGTTTATAAGACACACATTTGATAATTTTCTAATATTTTTGTTTATTTTTTATTTTTATTATGGAGAATACTATTTTGATATATTTTATATAATTATTTTTATTTTCTAACTCATTATCATACTGTAGTTTTGTCATTATAAATGTATAAACAAATTTTATTTACTATAATATAAAAATTTGATGTAATTGTCATGATTTTGTTTATCACCAATTGACATAAATTGAAGTTCAAAAGATACAAGATCTATGTTAAAATTTTATTATTATTAGTTTAATTTTTGTTCTTTGCGTGATTTTGATCAAGAGATGTATTATAACTTTTATTATTGTATAAAAAAAGATTAATTATAATTTAAAAAATTGAAGTAAATAGACCTTTAAAATATATTTTAATTTTAATATTTATTTTCTTTTTATATTTTTTAAAAGTATTTTTTAAATTTTATTAATTAGGTTTCATTAATGTTCGCAAATTTAATAAATGTTTTGATTCTTATGCAAATTTGTTGGGTATTCTAATTTGAAATGTATACAATTATAAATTTTTTTTAAATATCTGACATCAAAGAAACAACTCCTCTTAATATTGATTATATAACAATTGTTTATATAATATTTTAGTAACTAATTTTACGAGATAAATACTAATTTTAATCAAATAATATTTGTCACATTTTTCACTTTGTCTGGTTTGAAGGACATAAATGTTTTTTTAATATAATACAATTGAATAATAATGTTAAAAATGAATAAGATTCATACTATTTTTGTTGGGAATAGTTTACGTATGAGTAAAAAATCTCAAATTTGATAGAATAGACAAAATTAAACACTATGTAAAAATAAAGACCCATAACACCACTGTCTTTT
>Ga0214542_1012836_pt1 | contig 10497 bp, 7 predicted proteins | sample CNSS1metaG_FD_160096 | JGI IMG/M metagenome (GOLD analysis project Ga0214542, IMG submission 160096) | Root nodule microbial communities from cowpea collected in UCLA plant growth center, Los Angeles, California, USA - CNSS1 | ecosystem: Host-associated > Plants > Roots > Nodule | place: USA...
AGCTAAAATACAATAGCAACATGTCACCTTACAAGACATCTACTTAAAAATGCATAAAAAGATATTCCATATTCAAAAATTAAAATCATTATCTTATATACAATGATTATACATAAACATAATAATATTAATAATAATAATAATAAAAGGAACTTAAAAAAACAACATGATAAATGATGTGAGAACTAAAAAATGACAACATATAATTTTGTGACTCAGCAGACTAGCCCGTCCTATCTCATCTTTAGCCCGCACGGGCTGCGGACCATTACGGGCCAGCGAGTTCAACATTCTGACCCGTCCCATGTTTTTTTGTGCGGGCTTAAGGGTCAGACCGTCTGCCCGCCCCAACTTGCCATCCCTATGCCATCCCTTAGAACAACACTTGTTAAACTAATTGAACTAGATTCCCTTATCTACTTCATTTACCTTTACAGCTCCAGAAAAATAATCTTAAAACCTTCATTTTATTTTACAACTACAAATTCAAACACATGAAATAAAGAACTTACAAATTCAATATGTATACTGCATCACCCTGCGAAACTGGCTCTTATTTCAGATCGTTGTTCTCACCAATAATCAATTACAACCTTTGAATTCTAATTCTAAAAGTAATCATAAATGTTAAAAGAAAAAGTTGTAAGGAATAGGTAACCATTCAAAAACCGTAAGTAAGAAATATTCAGAAAGAATGAAATGTTCATGTTTCTATTACAGAAAAAATTCGAGAAAGATGAAAGTTAAGTCAGTATACATATTGAAGAGAACTTTCGGTATAAGAACTAACACAGAATTAAAATATAATCACTCATATACTATTACCTTTTTCCAGAAGAGTTCCAGATCCAGATTTAATTCAGCTCTTCTAAATTATTCTTGATTTGTTCTTTATTGCTGTAAGCCACTCAAAATAATAATAGTAACAATAGATAAATAAATATTATTATTATTATTTTTATAAGTTAAAATATGATATGCATAGCTGGAGATGCAGAAATAAGAAAGTAAAGGTTAAGTTTATGCACTTTAACACTATGTGTTGGTGGATGCAGGGCAGAGAGACCAAGATCATTGCCACTTCTGTTTTTGCTTCTGTTTGTGCTTTTTTCTTTAGCTAACCTTTTCCTCAACCTTGTTGGTGTTGTGCACATCGATGCCTTAATTAGTGTCTGCTCAATTATTTCTGCATAACACCAAATTTTTTCGAGTTATATCGCTCTTTCCCTTTTTCTCTTTAACAACTCACATAACTTATCATATATTAAATTTTCTATTTTTTCATGATTGTAAAAAGAGTAAAATTATGAGACATTGTTGTCTACCTGTGGGATGTAGGTGTGTGTGGCTGTGCCAAATTTGCATCTCGCATGTGATTGCGGGACATGTGAGGAAATCATGATTAGGATGAATTGTGCTTTACCACATTAATCTGTGTCTGTTGCATGTTATCGAAAACAGTCTTATATACATAATCTTATATACATTGAAAATTTCAATGTTTTTAATATCTGTTTACTGCTTTACTACCAAAATTAACTTCTACATAATCTGGATAATTTCTTTTTACTCTTGAGAGAAGTTCTCTTGAGAGTGAAAATTAAATAGCTACCTAAATGAAGTAGTAAGAATTTCATCAATAAAAATTCCATACGATGTATTTCCAAAATCTCTACAAATTCCATCAATAATTTGACCAATCTTGTAAATGGGTTGAAAACTTTCATAAGACAGAATCAATCATCCATACAACAAATTTAGAAAAACAAATTCTTTGAAAGTTAGAAGACAAATCTATCTAAAGAGATATAATGCACTTGAATATTCCAGACAATATTCAACACCAGGAAGAATCCAAAATCAAAATAAAACTACTCCCTCTTCACTCTCTGCACTAAAATTTGGTAATGTACATTTAAATTTGGAAAAACATTGTATGAACTTTTATATAAATATAGTCCAAATGTGATTGATGGGTTAGGTCAAGTTGAATATAATCTGAAACAGACATGAAAAGAGGAACAAGTTGAGTGGGTGAAAAAGATGACAAGAGCACGTGGTTTTGTGTGGGTAAACACAGATGAATGGAATTAATTAAGTTTGGAGAAGTGTGTAAATGAGTTGAGTAAATGTGAAGTTTAGGCGTAGAGCACACCACACAACAAATAGGTGGTGGGCACAAATGGAATGGAATAGAGATAAAATTGCGTACACGCATCAGGTGTTTCCCCTTCTAACACACTAACCACTCAACCTATGCGTGGGAAATGCAAATTCAAAAGAAACGCATATTTCATCCCTCCCACCAAAACTTTCGTATCTAAACAAAGAAGAAGAAAAAAACAATTTCCCAGTTTCTTTCTATATTCTTCACTTTCTTAAGTAGGCTCTGTGTCTAGTTAGAAAAGAGAAAAAAATGGACCCATTCACTGAATTCCAGAGTCATTATTCAATTTTTATATTGTCTGCAGCTATGAACAGGCTACCATATCTAATTCCCACTGTTTATTTGCTTATTATGTTGTTCCAAACTACGACTAAAGTAACTCACAACTCGAACTAAATTTGAAAGTTCCTTGGGTGGATTCATCAAAATGTAAATTGGTTTGCACCGGTTTTGAAACAATTGTTTTATGATCCTTGAATTGTTGGAACTACTTCTAATTAACAAGTTTTTTATTAGATACACATATTCATATCATATGTGGTAAGAATAAATAAGGCTAATATAATCTATTAAAGTTTTGAGTTTATATGGTATATTATTTTTTTTACGTGGATTTTTAATATATTAATTTTTTATATATATATATATATATATATATATATATATAGACAATAACTCAACAAATTTTGTTTTTCAATAATTTTTATATTGATATTTTGCTTAATTATCTCTTTAACTTAAGCATTAGAATATCTAATAATGTTCCATCTCACCCCTTTCCACAAGCACTGCACCAAGATATAATTTGACCGTGAACCAATTGTTGAGATATTTTTATATCAGATTAACATTATATATTGACGATATTTTTTATCTTCACAATATATACATAAAAAAATTGTTATATTATCGAATATTTGTAAAAGAATTATAAATTTAAAGGAAGAATGTCATAATACTTTTTTTATTTTAAAAATAACAAAACTATGTACAAAATTTTTATAAGAAGGATATGATGGGGTAGGGAAGTCACATTTTTTTGTGGGTTAGTTCGTATGTAGTTTTGTTTTCTCTGGTTAATGAAAAATTTTACATGAATATATCCTTAAATTTTTTTAAGCTGTAACGCATAATAGAAAAATAATAATTTTAATGGTGATTCTTCTTAAATTATTTTACATTTTAAAATAAAAATATGATAGCACCCATAATAAATTAATTTTATTTTGGACAATAAAAACAACAAAACTTTGCAGCATGTGCTTGTAAAAAAGGTATTGATGAGAATGTGCTATCATCGCTCCTTCTATACTTTTATATTGTTATTTCATCGTTTTAGAATGAAGTTGAAATAGTAAGTGTTGTATGGACAGACGATTTTGATAATTCCGGACATGCAGATTCACAAGGTTGAAAAAAAGGATTTCAAGATAACTTTATAACATTGTGAATTAATTTAAATATATTAATAATATAAAAAATTATACTTCCATTTTATTATGCATTGATATAGTGCGATTTGTTTTTGGTAAGCATGTTAATTGTTTTAAAATATACATCTTTTACTTTACAACCATGCACAGTGAAAGACTCAAAGCTTCTCTATTTTCTCATGTTGGCGAGAATATGAAGGACAAAAACAAAATAGAAAGAAAATCTTAGTTAAAAAAGGTATAAAACAATAAAAGTGGTCACAAGACAACAAAAGAAGAACTACTCAATACTTCACAAAACCACCGCTTATAGCGGTGTCTCGTGTTCTCATTAAATCACACTGCACTTTTCTTTATTTCTTTTGTTACACAGATCAAAATGCATAACAGCATTAAAACCACAATCTACGGTTAACATTTCTTCTTTTGTACAAACATGTTGATGTGATTATAATAATTAGGCAATTCTTTTTGTAACACAATTCTTCGTTTGAATTACACGAGTTTAACTAAATTGAGTAAAGATTAAACGAATGTTCTAGTTTTGATTTGGTATCAGTATAAGAATTTGCTGAAAGTTAACTCCTTACGCATTTGTCATAAACTTTTGATTCCATAACTTCATCGAATAATAACAGAGCATCAAAATTAATGTAGAAAAAAGAAAAAGTAGAAAGAGAGTCCGTGACACAAACGGTGTACACAAGATATTTATTTGGCAAGCGTGAACTTTATACGATTCCAAACGTAGTGTTGTGTGTATAAATCTGATTCCTCTTCCTCCTTCCTTCATTTTCTTTATCTCTCTCGTTAGTTATTACCACCTTCGTAACTCTTCCTTGATTAGCTCCGAAATTTTAGAGTAGAGACAACATTTTTCAATAAAAATGGCTTTTCATCTGTTGCTAATGTCAGATTTGGGTGCGCATTATTGTTTGCTTCATTAACCTAACAAAGAACAGTGTTTTTGCCAACTCACCCACCAAGTGTTGTTTGCCCATGGCGAGAGTTTTCTGGACTGCCATTGCTATAGCACTAGTTTTCAGCAACTGGGTTGATGGGTTCGAAGGTTATTATGAACATCAATTCAATGAAACAGAGTTGTCTTTATTAGAGGCTCATGAAGCTTCCTTATCCTACGCCGGGAGTAACCTTCTGCTGGTAGGACTCACCCTTGTCCAAAATGCTGCTGCTAAAGGAGCAGGTAATCATCTAGTTCAAACCTTTGTTATTTTATTTATTTTTCATTTTATAAGCAAATGAATTAGCCTATGACTCAGTCTGAAGTATAACTGCTGTTGCCACCTCTCCTTTTTTTAATATTATGTTGTTACTTGGAATGTACTTTGTCTGATTGAAATTGTTCTGTTTTCTCATTCATTTTTAAGTACTAAATCCTTGCAGCTGTCTCTCCGCAACATTAATTAGCCTAGCGTGTCTCAATTCATTTTAACCAAGTAAAATATGAATGTTTCTACATGCAGGAACTGCAATATATTTAAGGAATATTTGCATTGAACCGCAGCTTTTAACCATAATTAAGAATGCTTTGGCTATAATTTGGCTAAATGTAATTCCTTTTCTTTGGCTTTGGCAGTTTGCTTGGATGGAACATTACCTGGTTATCACTTGCACCGGGGATATGGATCAGGAGCAAATAGCTGGCTTATTAATTTAGAGGTATTATTACTGTCACTTGGTCTTTTCAATTGTTCTGTTTTGATTCATTTTATTTTTTTGTTGTAGTTTTTTACCTTGTAAAACAGGTCTTGGAAAAGGTTGATATGGATTTCTTTTTCACACTTGAAAAGCATTTGTAATGAATGAGTGTTGGTATCCCGTTTTTGTCACATGACATGACTGGACATGTCATGTATAGAAACAAAAAAGTTTTTGGATCACTAAATGCCATTAAGATTTTTATGTACTGAACAACTTACTTCTCAGCTTGATATGCTGTAGCGGTTTATAGTGATGTTGAAGTGAAAATTGTGTGGCAGGGTGGTGGATGGTGCAATAATATCAGAACATGTGTTTATCGCAAGAAAACCCGGCGTGGATCATCAGATTTCATGGAAAAAGAGATACCTTTCACTGGAATACTGAGTAATAAGGCTGAAGAAAATCCAGGTTTCTTTTCAGTTGAAAAATCTGAAACGATCAAATTCTTCTCTTTTCTTTTCCTTGTTATATGCATCAGCCGTTTTGTTTATGTTATTGTTCTTCATGTTCGTAGACTTTTTCAACTGGAATAGAGTAAAGCTTCGTTATTGTGATGGTGCCTCATTTTCTGGGGACAGTGAAGATGAGGTAGAGTTTGATATCCTGATGTTCCTAAAATTAATATTTTGGTTGCAAGAAGATGAAATAACAGAAGTTGTTGCCTTAAAAGTTTAGTATAACATGTGGAATAGCATTCTGAACTGTATTTAGTTTCATAAATTGTTTGTCAAAACAGACTGCTGAACTGCAATTCAGAGGACAGCGTATTTGGGCAGCTGCTATGGAAGATTTGATGTCAAAGGGAATGCGTTTTGCTGATCAGGTTATAGAAACTCATATGCATGGATATGTATGTATAGTACTATGTCAGTAATATTTCTTCTGATGTAATGTGCATTTACTTTTGCTTCAGGCTCTTCTTTCGGGATGTTCCGCGGGTGGCCTAGCTACAATTATTCATTGTGATGAATTTCGTGGTCTCTTTCCGGTGACCAGCAGAGTCAAATGTCTAAGTGATGCTGGGTTGTTTCTTGATGCGTATGTAGCAAGCTGAACCACTTCAAGCTTTCACTGAAATTTCCACCATCATCATAGAATTTTCGTTCTTAATTTAGTGTCCAATTGTTGTTCCCTTGGAATTATAGGATTGACGTATCTGGCGGGCGCACACTCAGGAACTTATACAGTGGTATTGTAGGATTGCAGGTAAGATAGTACGATTTATTAAGAAAGTACTTCCATATTCAATTATTCCATGCTTGTCTCGAAAAATTGACTTATAGTATGTGTTTCAACAACAGCTACAAAACCAAAATCTAACGTTGAATATGATATGAAATCATATTTTGAGCAGTTAAACTGTATTCTGAAACCAGTTTTAATTGCAAGAGTTTGTATGGTTTGAAAACTTGGTCATTTACATGATGGGTATAAGTTTCAAGGCATGCTGATAAACATTTGTTTAATCATTGCAGGGAGCGCAGAAGAATCTGCCTCAAATTTGTACTAATCACCTTGATCCCATCTCGGTAATCATTGCCTTGTACCAAAAATTTAGGAATATCAGTTTCATTTAAACGAATATGGAGAAAAGGGATGCATCATTGTTTCTTGCTCCTAATTGAACTTTCACTGACTTGTTTTCTACCCTTTTTCAGTGCTTCTTCCCTCAAAACTTGATCGCCAGTGTTAAGACCCCGCTATTCATTCTTAATGCTGCTTATGATTCATGGCAGGTAAATTGTGTCACTTTATGAACTGGTACTAAATCATAAATTCTGGATCATTAAATTAGCCGTTGATAAATACCTATCCCTGCTTATCATCAGATCCAGTCCAGTTTAGCTCCTCCATCTGCAGATCCGCATGGCTATTGGCATGATTGTAGATTAAATCATGCTAAATGTACTGCACCGCAAATTCAATATCTGCAAGGTAATAAATATGCTGTAGAGCAATAGCATTGATTATAAGTGGAGGGAAGCCTTTAATAAATTATTCATTATCTCTTTGGTGCAGGATTCAGGAACCACATGCTGAATGTTATTAAAGACTTCGCAAGAGCAAACCAGAATGGCTTGTTTATCAATTCATGTTTTTCTCACTGCCAAACTGAGAGACAGGATACATGGTTTGCTGACAATTCTCCTGTTATTAGGAACAAGGTGAGTCTGGCACTTTGAACTAATGCACTGTCACTAAAGAACATTGATTCACCTGTAGAAACAAACAACGTAGGAGGTTATAGATGGTTTTTTGATATGCTGCTACATAACAGTGATTGCTGGCTATTGCTATTAATATGATATAACATTGTTGTGATATTGATGAATGTGCAGGCTATTGCTCTGGCTGTTGGAGATTGGTATTTCGATCGAGCAGGTGTTAAGGTCATTGATTGTCCTTATCCTTGTGATAACACGTGTCATCATCTGATTTTCCGATGAACCAAAGTTTATCATCCTTCATCTCATTCATTTTTCCGCTTTTTCTCAAAAGTGGAGGATTATGCCATTCGATTAAATTATGGAAAACAATAAAAAAAAAAAAAAAAAAGAAATTTTAAAAATAAAAAATAAAAAAAAAAACAAAAAAAAAAAAAAAAAAAAAAAAAAAGGAAGCTGAGAAATGCAAATTTAATCTATCGACCATTACCATGTTGGAAATGCCAGCAATAAATAAATGTTATAGTTTAGTTCCCTTTTAGCTTAGAATAAAAAGAACGTGAACCAACAAGTTTGACCCACTTAGGCAGTAGATTGCTGTGTTTTTAAATGTCTTAGGAATTTGATTCATGATTGTGTATGTGAAAAATTAAAGTACTTTATGCCATACTATTGATATAAAAGAAATTTGAAAAAAAAAGGATGAATTTATCTGAATTTAAATTGTTATTACCCACTAAAAAATAAAGTAAAAAACGAAACAATCATACGTGAGAATGAGTCACTCGAAACATTAGCCTAAATTGAAGAATTTACAAAAGCCCACCAGCGCTGAGGTTGGGCGCGCTGCACGTTATTGGGCTGGGCATGGCCCAATGTTCCTTATATTGCAGTTGCCCAACCCAATCACTTACTAATTACAATACAACTCACAAGATTCCAAACTATTTTGACCCAAAAAAAAATTTAAAACATTCAATGCTTTAACTACGCTTCAAGACATGTACTGCGTAGAAGTCATGGAGATGATATACATATGAAGGGGTGGATGAGTCTCACATTGCTTGATCTGATTAACTCTAACGAAATTTGATTTGATTCAAATTATTGATTAAGTTCATATTTTAAAATTCAAGTATCTTTGGTTGGAATATCATACACATAAAACTTGATTCAACCAGAACTAGTAATATTTTACACATTTTTTTTATGTTTTGTAACTTTATAATAATAATTTTAATGTTGTATGATTTTATAGTTTTGACTTTTAAAATTAATCATAATTTTTTTTTCATTCATTATGATTTGCTATTCTGTATTATTATATTAATAGACTCGATACTACTTAAAATTAATCATTTTGTAGCTAACCATTTCAAAAATTTGATTTTTATTGAGAAAGATTCAACCCACCGTATCAAAATGACCTTGCATACGATTTTTATTATGATATGCAATATAAAGTTGGTCTTGCTTAAGATTTTATAGAGAAGGAATAAACTCGTTTTGCATAACCTAATTTTAAGGCACTCATCACCAGAAAAAAAAAATAATAATAATATTCTGTTTAAAACGTGGGTTTAAAGTCGTTAATTTTTAATCAGAATCCGACATTAACATAGTCCTTAAAACTGTTTCCTATTCATAGTGCAATGCGTTAAAGTTGGGCCTTAGATTGTTACCATTATTATTTGCCTTGTTCATGCTTAAAAACTCATATAAATTAACCTTCTCCCGGATCAAATCTTCCGACGACAAGGTTATTTAATAATCGACACCGTCATTATTAGTTCAATCATTATCCAAATCATTTTATTCATCTTTGTCATAATCAACAAATTGTCTATTGGTTACTCGTCCTTTTATAAGTAAATCGTCTTGAAGACAATAATTAAAAATGAAAACTTTTGTTTATGAAACATGATACCAATATTTTTTACCCTTACTTGTGATTAAAAACTATTTTATCAATTTTTTTATGAGAACCGTGTGTGTCGAAGCAACTTTGTGAGCTTTGTTTAGCAAGAATATAAATTAGTATATTATGGGAGATCAAACATGGGATTGCTCTGCCATTATCTCATTATCCTACCCGAGATTTTTGTTCTGTTCCTGGACAGTGATGATTGTAGGGTCATAGAAAATAAACCCAATAATTTGTTTCACATGGTTGAAGATTCTAAACATGGAATCACAAATGTCCATAAAGAATATTTAAAGACTAAGACGAGTTATTGAATTTGTGTGTGCACATGGACAATATATAGAGCAAGTTTTAAATAATTCAATTTAAGAATGTGAGGGGGTGGCTTTAATATTTGTAATTATGACTCCAGAATTTGTCCTTATCTATCAACAATGAAACTTCAATTTCTTTTAAAAAAATATTCGTTTTTCTGCCTCTCCCTTAAAATAATTCTCTAATCGGATGATGTAAGAAGTGTTAGATTTACATATGAGTTTCATCAGAGAGATACAATACCAATAAGATCTAAGTCTAATTGTATAAGGCATTGACATCACTCTCAACCCAATATCTTAAAATTATAGGTTTATGGGTCTTCATCCTTATATAATGTTTTACTTTCTCATTTTTAATCAAGGGACTTAAATTCACATTTGGATTTTTAACGAAAAACTTAAATTGAAATGTATAATAATTTAAAAGAATCGACAAAATTTACAATTTGAAAGAGTTGAACCAAATTAAATTTGTAAATTACTTTAAACCGTTTCAATTGTTTAAATTATTACTAAAACCCCATCTTTTTTAAAATGTGTTTTTAAACAATAAGGTGTGTTATCGTTAAATTTACGTACTCCTATTTAATAGTTTAATTTTTTAAAAGGTATATTAATATAATGGTTTAGTATAATTTTTTAAAATAATTTAATTCAATTCAATATGAATTTGATTTGGCTCCAGAAAAAAAAAAAAAAAAAAAAAAAAAAAAAATTAATAAAAAATTAATAAAAAAACTTAAAAATAAATAAAAAAAAAAAAAAAAAA
>Ga0214542_1012838_pt1 | contig 10496 bp, 7 predicted proteins | sample CNSS1metaG_FD_160096 | JGI IMG/M metagenome (GOLD analysis project Ga0214542, IMG submission 160096) | Root nodule microbial communities from cowpea collected in UCLA plant growth center, Los Angeles, California, USA - CNSS1 | ecosystem: Host-associated > Plants > Roots > Nodule | place: USA...
TTTTTTTTTATAAAAAAAAAATATTTATATAAATAAATAAATATATATATATATATATATATATATATATATATATATATATATTATGAATATCTTATTTTAATTCTTCAATTATTGATCCTGCTCTGTTCTGACTAGGTTCATTAATTAACAAATTCTGATTAGGTTCACTAATTAACAATAGTTTGTTAGAAGTCGATTCCGTGACGTGACCCTAGTGGTCTCGCACTGGTCAACATAAGATAGATTCTAATTTTGTCGCATTTTAATATGCACTTTGGTTCATGTAAAGATTGACGCGTTTTCCTCGTTTGTTGCTTACTGCTAGAATATCTCAAATTGCAAAATGGTACCGTTTTTTTATGTTATTTTTTTTTTGGTTGGGGTGCAATAATAATTATATTAGGGAAATTATAGTACGGATCTTCTATATTATATATTATCGCTTCTATCATATTCTGTAATAAAATTTAGGTTAAAATATTTTTTTTTTCAATTTTTGTCAAGTTTTTTTAAATAATTTTCGTCAAGTTTTTTTTAAATAAGTCCTAATTTTGGTTTTGTGTTCAAATAAGTCCTAATTTTCGTCAATTTTGTTCAATTGGGTCTTTTTTTGCTAATACCATTTAAATCATTAATGGTTATGAACAGTGATTGCCACGTGTCACTTCGTGGTTTTTTTGAATTTTTTGAATTTTTTTTGAATTTTTTTAAATTTTTTTTAAATGTACATGTGTCAACACAGTACTGTGCCACGTGTCACTTCGTGATTTTTTTTAAAAAAAATTTTATAAATGTCCACGTGTCAACCCAGTAGTGTGCCACGTGTCAAAATCAATGTTTTATATTCAATTTGGTCCCTATATTTGTTATTTTTGTTCAATTTAGTCCCAATTTTTGTTTAAAATTGACCAATTTTGTCCCTATCAAAGATGTGATCAAATTTAATTTTTATATTAAAGTTATAATGATGTGAGTTTTAATATATTATATAAAAATATTTAATAAAAAATTTGAATTTTAATATAAAAATTAAATTTGGTTTTAATTTGGAGAGGGACCAAATTGGTTAATGTTAACAAAAATTGAAACATAATTGAACAAAAATGACAAATATTGAGACCAAATTGAATATAGAACATTGACTTTGATACGTGCCACACTACTGGGTTGACACGTGGACAATTATAAAAATTTTAAAAAAATTCAAAAAAAAATAAAAAAAATTCAAAAAAATCACGAAGCGACACGTGGCATGCTATTGTGTTGACACGTGTACATTTAAAAAAATTAAAAAATAAATAAATAATTCAAAAAAACCACAAAGTGACATGTGACAGTTACTGTTCATGGTCGTTAATGATTTAAACGGTGTTAGCAGAAAAGGACTAAATTGAACAAAATTGACGAAAATTAGGATCTATTTGAACACAAAACCAAAATTAGGATTTATTTAAAAAAAACTTGACGAAAATTAAGACCAAAAAATATTTTAACCTAAAATTTATGACACCTATCTAATGCACTTTGAAAGCTCTTAGTTGGTGGGTTTTTAAATCTTTTTTTCTTCTTGGACTCTTTTTGTAGAAACCTTTATACGTTTTTTTTCATTTTTTTACTTGAAGGTTGGAGTTATAAGAAAATTGTAAAGTTAAAGAGGAAGAGTTATTTTCTTTAATCATTTTTTTTTATAATTTATCTTTCAAATCATCATTTTTAATGTCAAAATTATTCTTAAACTTAATCAAGTGAGTTGAGAAAAATTTACCTATTTTGATTTTATAACGCATCAAGTGAATATAAAGACTTTTGATATTAATCATACAAAATGTTCTTGTTTTCGTTAAAAAAAATCTCAATTGGGTCCTTTAGATTTAAGTCATCCCAATTGGGTCTTATTTTTGAAAATTTGTTCCAATTTTGTCATTTCTGTTAGGATATCTCAAATTGCAAAATGGTACTGTTTTTTTATGTTATTTTTTTTTGGTTGGGGTGCAATAATAATTATATTATTTTTATTTTGTGGTCAATTAGGTTCATTTTCATCAAATTTTGGTTAATTTGGTCATTTTTACTAACAATGATTAAATAGTTAACATTTTTGAACACTAAATGTCACGTTTTTTGAATTTATTTTAATTTCAAAAAATTGTCCACGTGTCAAGTCGCAGTTGTGTCACGTCCCAATATTAGTGTCAATTGTTAGTTTGTAATTGTATTATTTTTTTGTTCAATTTAGTCATAATATTCGTTATTTTGTTTAATTCAGTCTTTATATTCGTTATTTTTGTTTAATTTAGTCTTAATTTTTGTTAAAATGAAACAATTTTTTCCCTTTCAAATTGAGACCAAATTTAATTTTTATTAATATTATATATTTAGTTTTAAAATTGACATTATTATTAATCACTTCTGAAATTCAATTATAAATTATTATATTTATTTATTAATTGAATATAATTCTTAGATTCAATTGTTAAATAGAATATAATTATTTAAAATATTATTAAAATGTAATTATTAAATGTTTTAAAATATATATTAATATTTGTAAAATTGACATTTAAATCTAAAATATTTAATATTTTTATTGCTTTTTAATATTAAGGTCTAAAATGTTAATTTTATAAATATTTATTTACTTTTCTAAAATATTTTTAATATTTGTAATATTTTTAAATATCAATTTTAAAAGTATCGGTATTTTAGAATTTAAATATTAGAAGGAAACATTTAATAATTATATTTTAATAATATTTTAAATAATTTTTTTCTATTTAACAATTAAATCTAAGAATTATAATATATTTATAACTAAATTTAATAATTTATAATTGAATTTCAAAAATAATTAATAAAAATGTCAATTTTAGAAAAAAATACTTAATAGCAAATATAAGAACTAAATTGAACAAAAATAACGAATATAGACACTAAATTGAAAAACAAAGTAACACAACTATAAACTGACACGTGGTACTGACACTGACACATGACACAATTATGACTTGACACGTGGACAATTTCTTTAAAATAAAAAAATAAAAAAAACAAGAGCTGACACTAGGGATGGCAACGGGGCGGGACGAGGACGGGTTTCACTATCCCATACCCATCCTCATAACAAAAATTCATCTCCATCCTCATACCCAAAATCAACAGGCATCAAAGTTTTATCCTATCCCCATCCCCACCGGGTAACAGGTATAATCTCGTACAGTGGCGGATCTTTAACTAATATTTTGGGGTGCCAAAATTTTAGTTGAATTACTTTTTTTTGTCAATTTTTTCGTCCAAAAATGTCAAGTTAGTCTTCTAATTTTTTCTATTCTCGATTTGATCTCGATTTTTTAAAAATTGATGCAATTTGATCATTTCGTTAAATTTCTTGAAGCGCAGAGCACATATTTTTTTTATCAAAATTGACATTATCAGTATGTCAATTACACCAATAAAACAAACCATCCTTATTTACAACTTCAATTTTGATGAAAAAACCTTAATTTGATTCAAGAAATTTAACAAAAAATTACTAAATTGCATCATTTTTTAAAAAATCAGTATCAAATTGAGACTAACAATAACTGAAGGACCAACTTACTATTTTTGAGCGAAAAAATGAATCAAAAGAATAATTTCAAAATTTTTATACAAACTAATGAAAACATTACATTTACTTTTTTGTGATAATAAAAAATAATAAAATTATAATTATTGTTATTGTTATTATTATAATTATAAAATTAAATAAAAATAATTTTATAATTTTACTATAATTTGAGTGATTAAATTTAAAAAAAAAGTTAAATAATAAAATAATTAAATTAAATAAAATATTAGTTAAAAGATAATATAAATAAAATAATTATTTTTTTTAAAAATATATTTAAAAGGTAAAATGAAAAACAAGAAAAAAAATATCTTTTCCTTTGTATAGATATAGATATATAAAAAGTATTAAAATATTAAAAATATTAAATTTAAAAAAAATATTTAAAATAACATAAAAATTATATAGATATAAAAAAATTGGGGTGGGGGGGGGGGGGGGGGGGGGGGTGGCCCCCCTAGTCACTTCATAGGTCCGCTACTGATCTCGTACCCATACCCGTATCGTTTCCTTACTACTTCAATATAAATTTTAATTAATTTTTAAAAAATAATAAAAAATTACGGTAAAGGAAGCATAATATTATCAAATTTTTAATATTAGGAGATGGTTGTTTATTCGATATCAAATACTTTGAAATAAATTATAATTGTTTACAATTTAGATTGGAATACCAAATAAAATTTCATGAGAACTAAAACATTTATTAAATTTGCAAACTACAAACATTAATGAAACATAGTTGATAAAATTTAAAAATATTTTAAAAAAAATTTAAAGGACAACAAATATTAAAATTAAAAAATATTTTAATGTTTGTATACTTAAATTTTTTAAATTATAATGAATCTCTTTTTTTATACACTAATAAAAATGATAATACATCACTTAATCAAAATGACGCAAATAGCAAATAATAAACATAATAAAAGAATTTAACATGGATATTGTATCTTTTGAACTCCAATATATGTTGGATGGTGATAAAAAAATATTCATGACAATTACATTAAATTTTGATATTGTAGTAAATAAAAGTTATTTATACAATTATAGTGAAAAATTATAGTATGATTGATATAATGAGTTAGAAAATAAAAAATAGATAGATAAAATATACTGAAATAGTATTCTACATGATGAAAATAAACAACAAATAAAAATATTAAAAATTAACAAATGTATGTCTTAGAAACTATTGAAAGAAATCGCACAAAGAAAAACGAATGTATAATTAAGGGTATGATAAGATGAAAAATACCTTAGACATCTAAGAACACTTTTCAAATATCAACATATATATTTAACGTTTGAGAAATAATTGTTTTAGCGAAACAAAAGAGTTATTCAAATGAAGCAAAAATTAATAAAAATAAGTAATTTTTTTTTATATTAGCTAGTAAATGGAAGGTTTATGCTATTAAATACTTAAATTGAGAGTATTAAACATACTCATGTGAAAGGAAAATATACAATAAATAAAAATATTAAAAGATAATAGAAATATTCAAATATGAGACATAAAAAAAATTCTAATTGACATACATCATTTTAACATAATCACATAAATGTTATGATAAGATGAAAAATATATTGGAGATACGAATGCGTTTCATGACAAACCAAATAATTAGAAGAAATAAAAAATTGAAAAAAAAAAAATATATATATATATATAGGGTTACTTAATTATTGTAAATATTTTAATAATTTAAATGATGACGGAGATATGGCGGGGATATGTACATCCTCATACCCATACCCATACCCAATCAATGTGAGGATTCCTCGTCAAAATGGGGACGAGTTCGGGCAATACCCGCGGGGACGGGTTTATTTGCCATCTCTAGCTGACACGTGACATGTACTGATGAAAAACATTAACTATTTAAACACCCTCAGTCAAAAAGACCAAATTGACCAAAATTTGACGAAAACTATGATCTAATTGAAAACAAAAGGAAAATGAGGACACAATTGAACAAAAACAACAAAAATATGGACCAAATCTAATACTATATACAATTGGGAACTAACAAAAGGTAAGTTTTTCAATTGAATAATATATCTGACCTACTTCTAAATTCAAATTTTTATCTACAAAAGGTAAAAACGCTGATGTGTCAATCTCTCAGCATTTTGAAGTTAGAAAAAAAAATGGAAAAGAAATTCAAATCCGAAACTTTTAATTAAAATTTCTTTCTCTCTCTTCCTCGGTCTTCTCACCTTCCACTGTCTCAATTCTTTCTCTCTCTTTCTCATTCTCTCTGCGACTGCCTTCTTTCTTCTTTCTCTCTCTTTCTCATTCTCTCTGGCACCGCCTTCTCATCTTCTGTTCATCTTCTTCTTTTGATCCAGTTCATCTTCTTTTTTTCCGAGCTTTGTTCTGTTCATCATTTTTTTTGTTTACAGGCTTCAATTAACGCTTACAAAGACATGCATCTGAGATTTGCCGTTCATCTGTCCATTTTTTTGTGGATATCTTTTTTTTTTTTGCTTTCTCAAGCGAACTGTTATTGTTCTTTATGTTTTTTACCGAGATCTAATGGTTTCTTTGCTTGATCTTATGTTTACAGTGAAGAACACAAAAAAAGGTATGTGAAGTTCATATTTTATCCAGATTTCATTTTTTTTTCAGCTTTCTCAACCAAACAGTTCATCTTTTTACCCAGATCTCGGTTTTTTTCAGCTTTCTCAAGCAAACAGTTCATCTTTCTCAAGCAAACAGTTCATCTTCTTACCCAGATCTCGGTTTTGTTCAACTTTCTCGATGTTTTTCACTAACATCTTCACATCTCTACTTATTTTTGTTTTCATTTTTTTTTTTCAGATGAATGAAATGAGTAGAAGATGGATCACGACCAAGATTTGATTTATTTGGTTTCAGAATGAAAGTGGTATGTGAAGTTCATATTTTATCCAAATTTTTTTTTCAGCTTTCTCAACCAAACAGTTCATCTTTTTACCCAGATCTCGGTTTTTTTCAAATTTTTCAAGCAAACAGTTCATCTTCTTATTACCCTTTTACCTATATCTTGGTTTTTTTAAGCTTTCTCAAGCAAACCATTCATCTTCTTACTCAGATCTCAGTTTTGTTCAACTTTCTCGATGTTTTTCACTAACATTTCATATCTCGACTTATTTTTGTTTTATTTTTGTTTTCATTTTTTTTTCCAGATGAATGAAATGAGTAGAAGATCGGTCACGACCAAGATTTGATTTATTTGGTTTCAGAATGAAAGTGGTATGTAAAGTTCATATTTTATTCAAATTTCGTTTTTTTCAGCTTTCTCAACCAAACAGTTCATCTTTTTACCCAGATCTCGGTTTTTTTCAGCTTTCTCAAGCAAACAGTTCATCTTCTTACCCAGATCTCGGTTTTGTTAAGCCTTTTCGATGTTTTTCACTAACATTTTCACATCTCTACTTATTTTTGTTTTCATTTTTGTTTCAGATGAGTGAAATGAGTAGAAGATGGGTCATGACCAAGATTTGATTTATTTGGTTTCAGAATGAAAGTGGTATGTAAAGTTCATATTTTATCCAGATTTCAATTTTTTCAGCTTTCTCAACCAAACAATTTATCTTTTTACCCAGATCTCGGTTTTTTTCAGCTTTTTCGATGTTTTTTACTAACATCTTCACATCTCTACTTACTTTTATTTTATTTTTTTTCATTTTTTTTCAGATGAATGAAATGAGTAGAAGATGGGTCACGACCAAGATTTGATTTATTTGGTTTCAGAATGAAAGTGGTATGTGAAGTTCATCTTATTTTTACTCAGCTTTCGGTTATTTTCATCTTATGTTTCCATCTAATTCCATTATTCTTCAAACAGATTTTAGTACTTTTGTATGACTCTTTATTTTTGTGATCGATGAAAGTTTTCTTTCATATGAATGACATACAAGTTATTAGATAGATGAAGTGTTTGAAGAATACAACAAAGGTAGAAACTTTTGTTCTTCTGTCTGCCAGATCAAAGTTTTTTGTATTTTTTTCTTGGTATGTTGAATGAAGGTTTTATTTCAGATGAATCAACTATTTCAAGAATACAACAAAGGTTGGCTTTTTTTCTGTCATGAAGGAAGATTGATGATTTATTTCAAGAATACAACCAAGGTAGAAGCTTTTCTTCTTCTCTGGAATCTTTTCTTCTTCAAACAGATTTTAGTACTTATGTATGGCTTTTTTTTGTGATCAATGAAGGTTATCTTTCAGATGAATGATGTACAAGTTTCTAGATGGATGAAGTGTTTGAAGAATATAGCAAAGGTAGAAACTTTTGTTCTTTTGTCTATCAGATCAAAGTATTTTTGTATTTGTTTCTTGGTTTATTGAATGAAGGTTTTATTTTAGATGAATCAATTGTTTGAAGAATACAACAAATGTTGATTTTTTTTTTTCTGTCATGAAGGATGGTTTTGCTAAATCGATGATCTGTTTCAAGAATACAACCAAGATAGAAGTTTTTCTTCTTCTCTAGAGTATTTTCTTCTTCAAATAGATTTTAGTACTTATGTATGGCTTTTTTTGTGTGATCAATGTAGGTTTTCTTTCAGATGAATGATGTACAAGTTTCTAGATGGATGAAGTGTTTGAAGAATATAACAAAGGTAGAAACTTTTGTTCTTTTGTTTGCCGGATCAAAGTAAGAATTTTTGTATTTCTTTTTTGGTATGTTGAATGAAGGTTTTATTTTAGATGAATCAACTATTTGAAAAAAGACAAGAAAGTTATTCTCTGCAAGTTTTACCTCTTCTAAAACACAACATCACAATATGTATGTATTACGTTTGTTTGAAATGTTTCATTTAAAAAATGTTATATAATGATTGTATCTAAAGTTATTTTTTTCTATTCAAAAGGTTTCATTTGACAAAATTTATTTAATTTAATCATTTATTACGCAATCAATTTTAATAAATTGTGTGTAAGTGCAGGAATTCTCTTTAATTGCCAAAGATATGCAATCAATGTGAACCATCAGGTTGGTTGTACATTTGTGATTGTTGGAAAAGTCATAATGAGCATTTATATTTGAGTGTATTTATATGTGCGAGTCTATAACTTTTTATTAAAAATAATTTTTTTTAACATTTATTGATTTAACCATAATCGTTGTTATTAAATAACTCGTGTAACTGCACGATATGCAATAAAAAATGAGATATTTTCGCAACAGTGGACTTTCAACTATTATGCGCCATGGATCACTAGGCGAAGTCCAACGTAATTTGGTGATAACAACAACGTCTATGAAGATAGGTCGTGGCTAGAAAAAATGTTGTGTCTGTCATTCACTAAAGGAGAACAGTTCTGTTATTTTTAAAGTTGAGAGTGGAAAAGCAAGCATGCATGTAAAAGTTCTTTATAATCTACCATTGCATTGTTTTAATATATGTAGTTTATTATCTTCTCAAAAATATCAAGTAACCTGTCATTTTTTGTTATTTTATATTTTATATACTTTTGGAAGAGTCATTAATTAGTTAAGAACTTTAATAAAAGTAATGGACAAAAATAAATAATAAGAACTTTTTAAAATATTTTTCAACTTTTAAAGATATCATATGATATGAATTTTTTGTATCACATTATATTCTTTAATAATATGAACTAAAAATCTATGAATGAAATTAATGGTTAAAATTAATTATTATAAATTAAATTAATTAATTTAAATTGAATTGAATAAATATTACAAATTAAATAAATTAAATTAAATTAGATTAATATTAGAAATTAAATGTTTTATCGTCATTAATGTTTTTCATATTTCAAAATTACAATTACACTACAAAATTGATTCGTATTATGAAATCCTTTCCAATTCCAACTCATGAAATCTCTTTGTATTTAAAATTTGAAAAGTAATTACTTTTGAAATGGCACTTAATAATATTTTTAATTTCACTGATGCAGTTAATGACACATAAAACTGTCGTATCATTGACACTAGGTTTTTTTTGTAATTCAAAATTTTTTAAATATAATTTGGAAAATGATGAAGAAATTTAATTTGCAACAATGATAAACCTTTTTTGTATTCCAACATATATGATGGTTTACACACAAAAAATTTCTTTAGAATTTGTAATTTTGATAATAAATAATGAACTTTAAAATTTAAGTTTAGTTATTTTTATTATATAAAGTATTTATCACACAAAAAAAAAATCTATTACATAAAATACCAACCTAACATAAGATTTTTTTTTTTAAGTTTAAGGTAGCTTCTTTAAGAAGCTTTTTCTTCTTCCAAGAAAGTAATTAATATTAACAACAATCAAAATTAACTTTTCATTCTTCCAATGTTACTCCAGTTATCTATCATTACTTATTAAAGAAATAGTGTTTATTGGATTCCATGCATTGGCAACTCATGCTTCTCAAAATTTAAGAAAGTTTTCCCTCTTCTGATATGTCTTTCTCACTAATTATGGCATATTAAGAAAGTAAATATTTTATGTGTTTCAATGTGATACTCTCCATAATTAAATCCTTCTGACAGTAATCTTTTGTATTATCATTTATAATTTATAATTATAATTTTCTATCTTATAATTATAACTTATCAACATTCCTGCAAAAAGCATATTATGTTTTTATTTTGTAAAACTTTACGTAGCTTCTTGAAGAAGCTTTGTACAATGTTGAAAAGTTTTCACATTTTTCAAAGTTAATCTTCCAGGAAACAATCTCTTATTACTCTGAAATAAAGAAACTTGTGTTCCTCCAAGTTATTAATTATAAATAAAGCAATTACTTTTGGTGTCTCAATGCACTATCATATATAGTTGTGCATTACGTCATTTTTAACTTAGCTTCCTAAAGAAGTTTTTACAACTTGGAATACCTACTTTCAACACATTTTTGTTTTTT
>Ga0214542_1012855_pt1 | contig 10482 bp, 5 predicted proteins | sample CNSS1metaG_FD_160096 | JGI IMG/M metagenome (GOLD analysis project Ga0214542, IMG submission 160096) | Root nodule microbial communities from cowpea collected in UCLA plant growth center, Los Angeles, California, USA - CNSS1 | ecosystem: Host-associated > Plants > Roots > Nodule | place: USA...
GGGGACGGGTATTATGGCGGGTATATGTACATCCCCATACCCATCCCCATACCCAACTGAAAAAGTCGGGGATTCCCCATACCCATACCCATACCCAGTCAATGCGGGGATTCCCCGTCAAAACGGAAACGGGTTCGGGCAATACCCACGGGGACGGGTTTATTTGTCATCTCTAGTATAAATTCAAAAAAATTATTTTAACATATACATATAAGTTGTAATTAAGTTTATTTACTAGTTTGGTCTCGAATTGGAAAGAACAAAATTTGATCATTTCAAAAAATAGAAACACTAAATTGAACAAAAGATTTAAATAGATGACTAAATTAAAAACAACTACTATCTCTGTCATGTGTCATGACCGTAAACTATCACGTAACATGATGATAACCTGATACGTGGCCGTTTATATATTTTTAGAAAAAAAAATTAAAAAAATTAAAAAAATTAAAAAGTTTTATGGCTTGAGATAGGTCATGTAGGAACACAGGGTTAATTTCAACTTAATGGGAAGACCAAATTTAACGTTTTTAAATAATTGAGAAGAGTAAATTGAACCAACAAATAATAAGGAAACCAAATTGAATTGAATCAGAAAAAAAGAAAATAGGCGACTAAATAAATAATTATACCTTTCTTTATCAAATAACTTTTGATAAAAATGGATTAATTTCTTGAATACCAAAAACGTTTGTTATGGTTATTATAAGGATTTTTTTTTAAATAATAATACTTTTAATTGAAATCAAAGCAAGGTACATTAAGCTTTTTTTACCAAGAACCAAATTGGTTTTTTTTTTTTTCATAAAAGTACTCTTTTATTTGTAATCAAATTAATTACAAATTAATCAAATAACTTTTTTTTTAATTTGTGTTTTTAGTAGTATGTTAAATAGTATTAGGCTTGTTTTGAGTTGGTAAAAATGAAACTAGTCTGATTTAAAATTAAATTGTATTTAAATTAAAGTTATATAAATTTTATTTACAAATTGATTTATATGTAATATAATTTTAGTTGTATAAAAACTGTTTTATTTTCTTTCCTATAAATGTTTGCAGAAAAATTTGTACGGATGCATGTAAAACCTATTAATTATTAATTATAGTTACGTCTTAGATGAAAATACATTTAAGCGTATTAATAAAGTGTTTGATCATTTTTGTTTGCTGTTTAAGTTTTTCATGTATAAATTAAAAATACAATGGATATTTTAAATAAATATTACGCACTTTACTAATACAGACTCTTTCAAGAATTATTTAAATTTTCAAGTGCATAAAATAAGATTAATTAAAAAATTAAACTAAAGAAAATGTGATATATTTTTAGCTTGCATTTCTTGGATTTGTGACTTGAGTGAAAATAAATTGGTTATAATATTTTAATATTTATATAAATTATTATTTGACATATAATTTTTTTTTATATATAATATATATATATATATATATATATATATATATATATATATATATATAATATGGCGTTTAAGATTTAGTCGACATAATTCTTTAACAGCTAAATCGTAACATTTTTGTAATCTGTTAATATCGTCAATAATTTTTTTTAGATAATTTAATTAAGGTATTTTTAAAAAATTAAGATATAATTGATATTTTTTTCGAAAGTTAAAATACAATTAAAACTTTTATTAAGAACGGAAATCAAATTAAACTTATAAAATAATCAGTAACTTTTGTTATTATCGTTGAAAACATATTAAAGAGGCATGTTCTCCAATAACTTATAAATTATCGCTTATAACTATCTTTTGTACATAAATTAAAACACTTCAAATGTCCTAATATTTATATACAATATATTTTTCCGATAGACAAAAAAAAATTATAGCGACCAAAATATTATTTCTCTTTTATCACCGTCATATTGTGACCTTTCTTCTTATTTAATACTTTTTGAATAAAAATATTATTTACACATTAACCATAATATACTTTTATATTAAGTAAAAAATTCCATATTTCTTAACTTTTGGTAAACAATGACATGAAGAAAGAAAGAAAGAAAGAGTAGTTTTTTCTTTTCACGGTCAGTTAATAGAAATCAAAATCAATTAAATCATGGCCTAATAAGGCCTAACTAATTGAAAAAATAAATGTTTCTAACAATATAATAATCTCCATTTGCACAGCTACATCTCATTAATCATGGAGTCTTTTCAGAAGCAAATCAAAACCCAAATTCTGATCAAATTCATTATAGTCTGCTCTTCATTTTTTGCCATTTCTATATGCGTATCAGTGCTACTCCTAGCAAAAACAAAGATAGTAGAACCGAGTTATTCACCACAACAAGTCTCACAGTCTGATCTCACCACTGTTGATCATCTTGTATTTGGAATTGCCTCAACCGGAGCTTCATGGTCGTGGAGGAAGCAATACATCAAGCTATGGTGGAACACCACACCCAATAAAACCATGAGAGGATGTGTTTTCGTAGATACCCTCCCAAATGAAAATGTAAACAACGATGCTTCTCTTCCTCCTCTCTGTGTCTCCCAAGACACTTCCAAGTTTCTCTACACTTACGTGGGTGGTCTACGCTCAGCAATCCGTTTGACCCGTATTGTGAAAGAGATCGTGGCACTGAACCATTCTGGTGTTAGATGGTATGTGTTTGGGGATGATGACACCATTTTCTTCCCTCACAATCTGCTCAAAACTCTTTCCAAATATGACCACAGGCTTTGGTACTATGTTGGCTCCACCTCGGAGATTTATGATGCCACCCAGGTTTTTGGTTTTGAAATGGCTTTCGGTGGAGGTGGTTTTGCCATCAGTTCCTCCCTCGCACAAGTCCTAGCCAAGGTTCTTGATTCATGCATACAAAGGTATCCTCATCTCTATGGAAGTGATGCTAGGGTCTACTCTTGCATAACTGAACTAGGTGTCGGATTAACACATGAACCAGGTTTTCATCAGGTAACAACTAGGTTGAAATGCTAAATGTTGCTAGTGTTTTTTTTTCTTAATTATGCTTCTAATTAGGCCTCTATTATGTGATTATGGACTTGGATTAGGTTGATTTGCGGGGAAATATCTTTGGCCTTTTGGCTTCTCATCCGTTAACTCCATTATTGTCCCTACATCACCCAGATCACACTGATCCTATCTTTCCCAACATGTCAACCGAAAAATCGCTGCAACATTTATTTGAAGCTGTTCATGTTGATTCCGAGAGGATCCTACAGCAAACAGTTTGTTACGAGAAGAAGTTGTCATGGACAATTTCTGTGTCGTGGGGCTATGCTGTTCAAGTGTTCCAGAACAACATGCTTTTGCCAGAGGTTGTGAGAGTGGAGAAAACATTCAGACAATGGTTGCCGGGAAATGTTTTGAAAGGAATATATAATTTCAATACAAGAGAACTTCACCCTGACCCGTGTAAAAGATCCACCATTTTCTACCTAGATGAAGTTTCTTCTGCCAAAGATGGTAGCATAAGCAGTTACAAGAAGAATTTTCAAGATTGTTCATACAATTCATCGATGAGTAAATTGGAAGTGATCAAAGTGATGACAAATAAGTTAAACCTTGACAACAAACAGGTAATCTATTTAGACAATTTGTATTTCTTCATCAGGAACATGATTCTATATTGATTCGTAATATATAATATTACTAATTATAAAGTGTTCTTTTTGTATTGAACTGCAGACCCCAAGACGGCACTGTTGTGATGTGTTGCCCTCTAATGGTGGTAACTTGATGGAAATTGCAATCAGAGAGTGCAATTATGAAGAACTGATTTTTCTGAACTGACAGAACAAGTATGTGTAAAATCTTTTTCTATATAACAAATGAAAGAGTTTGCAGAATGCAATATAAGGGAATTTTAAATCTGGAGTTTGAATTCATATATGCTAACAGAGAAATTTACTGAAGTTGTATGAATGAATAATTTCGTTTCAATCTAAACTTGGAAAGAAAATAGAAAAACAAATAAAAGGGGAAGTGCATTTGGACGAAAAATAACCTTTTTAACTACAATGTATAGGTTGAACATCAGCATTTGATGCCATTTATGATAATTCTGAAATTTTTTAGATTCAACAGTAGCGTAGCACGTGAAACAGCTAGCTAGTTACTCCAAGGATGCAAAAATGGTTTTAATGCTGGTCAACTGCACAATATATTTAGCTATATTATAGAGGTTTTTTAAGAAAATATATTTAGATAAAATTTTAACTTCAAAATTGCTATTTGATAACACTTAATTTTATGAAAGATAAAATTAAATTAATCCAATAAATACTTAATTTTTAAGTAAAGTCACCCACTAAAATATTTAGCCAGATTTTTTTATATAGAAATTAGTTATTAAAAATAAAATATCTATAAAAATAATCCAAATAATTGTATTATGTTAATCATTAAATATTAGTGTAATTTTATCAAATATAAAGTAAACCCTAGTATAAAAGATAAAATTTTATCCTATCTATTTTATTTAAATTCAATCATTGGATAATATATAATTTTATTAAATACAAAAATTAAAAAATAACTCATATAAAATATAAATTATCATTATTTTTGTCAATAAAATGTTAAATTCAAACAATATACTGCATATTAAATACTGTAATTGTATTATGGGTATAACCATGTCAATAAAATGAAAATAATTTCATGTGTACCTCCCAATTTTCATACCCTTTCTAATACTTAGTAAAAAAAGTTACTTTTTCACTTTCCTAGCTGATTCATTTAAAATTATTTTACTTCTTACCATAAAAATATTATTTTATTGGTATTGGATGTTGAATAGAAAATAAAATGTTTGTGTATAATTATCTCAATCAAAATATGACATTCACTTTGATTTTCTGATTCAAATCTACTACTCCACAACAATCATAAGATAATTTTACCTTCAACATTTAAAAGAATGGAAATATATGAAATTTGAATTATATGTAATAAAAAAATCATTCTCTAGATATTTTGCTTGAATAAAATAATTAAGATATCTTATATTTCAACTTCTTTTTATGAAATATTGAATTTCTCTTTCGGGATAAATTATTCATTTTGAAAATATATATTTTAAAATTAAAATTTACAAAAAAATTAGTTAAATTTAAATATTAAAATAAATGTTTAATAATTTTTTTCTCATGTATATATGTATAACATGTAGAAAACAAAGCTCACAATTTGGTATAATCTATGAGATTTGGATCTGTCCACATATAATGGAGTAAAAAAAAAGGAAAAGAACTCACAACTAAAATGTTTACATAAAAAAGTTCATAAGGTCAAAAGAATAACAAAACCAAAATAGTTAGTTGAAAATCATGTCAAAACGACCCAAAGTGAAAGTTGAGTTAAGTTAGTCAAATCAAAGAATCGAGGTGAACTAGACTGAGAAATTCAAGTTAAGCCAGTCTAGTTGAAGGTCGAGCCAAGTCAGTTTAGTCTATCAAGTTGAATTGGACTTGACTAAAGGCCAAACCGAGTCAAATCAACTTAGGTTGCAGGTCGAGTAGAGACAGTCCAAGTTGAAAACGAGTCGACTCAACCTAGTCTAAATGTCAAGCTAAGAGTTTAGTTAGCCTAAGTTGAATTTTAAACTAAGTCGATTCAAGATGAAGATTGAGTCGAATTAATCCAAACAAAGCTCAAATTGAGTCGATCGATGCATCAAGTCAAGTTAGTCCAAAATAAAAAAATACACAAGAGATGAAAGAGATCATCCTTATTCAAATTTTCTATTCTCAACTTATATAAAGAATATAAAATTAACTTGAAATCAATTAAAATAAATTAACTTGTTACCTGAAATTAACTTGAAATATAGGGAACAATTACAAAGCTAGGACTTTATGAATCTAAACACTTACAACTTTTAACTCCAAACCAGAATCAAATAAAAACAATATAGAAATTATTTGAAAAAAATTAATGTACTCTGTTACTAAAATTGTGAAAGACTACTAGTAAATACATTTTACAATACACTTTTTTATGACAATTAAAATAACTGTCTACATCAGTTTTTGAACCCAAATCATAATGTAATTAATTAAATATCTTTACACTATAATTTTACTTATGAAATATTATATTATGCACCTAATATTATGTCCAAAGGGGAATAGGCACTAGGCAGACGGAGGCACGTGTTCCAAATCAAATTAAGGAGATCATAAATGCTTACATATGAACGTTAAGGATGTCAGTTCTCCATCTTTCATAATTCTTCCATTTCTATATACATTTAATGAGTCATATATATTTCACATCTTTAGTCATTCACAATTTCTTGAACTGGGGTCAATTTTTTTCATGGACTATAGAAAGGTAATATAGTAAATATATTGATGTCTTTAATTAACTAAAATCACCTTATACACTTTAATTCTTTGAAATATTAGATGAGAATAATCCTAGGAATAATTCAAAATTGGTAATTCATTTCACCGTCTTCAATCTCAACCATTCAAATTTTAATTACTATATCTATATGACAAATTCCGATTGTGGGGACTTTCCCTAAGATTCAACGATCAAAAAGCATCGAAACATTAACTTTTTTTATTGAAAAAAGCGGTCATCGCCACTGAATCTCACCATCAAATTTTAATTAATATACTATATGTCTAACTACTAATATTAAAGATGGGAATTGATGCAAGTTGAAGTGAAGAGAGTTTATTGAAATTTATTACATTTTTTTCTTTTTTCGTGGCTAATCAAACTTTATAATTGATATTTTGACTTTTTTTTTTCATTCACTCTTAACCCATCAAGTAATAAGTTAAAAGTAGATAAAAAATAATGAATTAAAATATTAATATCTTTATTCATTTTCCGATCTTTCTATTTTATCGTTTCTATATTTTTTTCCTCAATGAAAGATCAATTTATTCATTTGATCTAGAATGAAATCACAAAATATAAAATGGAAGATCTTAACCCAAACCTTACTTTTCAAATAAATCAATACAAAGTCTATCTATAATACTTAAACTTTTAAGCATTTTAGACAGACACTCTAAAGTCTAACATATAGCTCAATGCAAGACCTAAATTATTGTCAAATTCTAGTGCAAATTTGACGTACCATCATATTCATGTTATAATCATTTTTGGAGTGTTAAATCGTAAATTTCTTAACTTCAAGTAAATTAACTTGTTACTACTTTAATTTACTTACTTGAAGTTAATTTTATATTATTGATGTAACTTGTTACTTTGCTAATAAAAAAGAGTTTAACTTGATACCTTAAAGATAACTTGAAATCTAGGGGGAACAATTACAAAGCTGAGACTCTAAGAATCTAAACACTTACAACTTCTAAGTTCAAACAAAAAAAGTTATAGAAATTATTAGATAAAATCAAAGCATCCATTACTAAAATAAATTAAAAAAAAAAGATATGAGTTAAAACACTAATATAACATGCACTTTTATGAGTGTTAAAATAAGCTTTTACGTCGGTTTTTAACCGTACTAGTCATAATGTAGTTAATTAAATATTTCTACACTAAAACTTTACTTATAAATTATTCTGGCTAGGTTATGCACTTAATATTATATCAAAGGGGAATAGGCACTTGGCAGACTCTAAGTACATGTTGCGAATCTACTGAAGGAGATCATAAATGGTTGCAGATGAACGATTCCATCTTCCATAATTCTTCCTTTTCTATGTTATGTTTAATTAGTTATATCTTTCACATATTTATTAGTAGGTAATTCAGTAAATATATCGAATGTCTTTAATTAATTTAAATCACCTTTATGAAATGCAAAATTGGTAGTTCATCACGGTCTTCAATCTCAACCGTTGAAATTTTAGTTAATATAAGCAACGGCAATGTGCGGGCCGGATAAATTTCTTTATCTCGTACTCATTAGCAAAAAAAGAAAAAAAAATCTTCATCCCAGTATTTAAATTTAATGGTATCAAATTTTTGTATCATCCTCATTTTCATCAAATAACAAATATATACCTCTACTTGTACTCATATTCACTTCCTTGTTATTTCAATATAAATTAATTATTTTTGGTTAAATCGTTCCAGAGGTTCCTATTTTTGTATCGAAATCTCAAGTAGGTCTCCTCATTTTTATTTGACTTAATTGAGTCCCTATTTTGGAAAATTTGTTGCAATTAGGTCCTTTCCGTGGACACTTAACTATGTGTCACGTGTCAACACGTGGTTTTTTTAAATTTTTTATTTAATTTTTATAATTTAAAAAAAATAAAAAAATTGTCACATGTCAATATGACATTGTGTCACGTGGCAAGGACGGTGTGATGTGGATGTGACAGTGTCACGTGTGACTATGGGATGTGAAAAGTTTCAATGCAGTCCCTATATTTATTATTTTGTCTCAATTTGGTCCCATTTTTTTTAAAACTGAAACAATTTCATCCCGATATCAAATTTAGATTTTATATAAATTTTACAATGATATTTTTATTATATTTTAGTATTTTTAACAAAATTAAGTTTATTTAAATGTATATTTTGCATTGAATTTTATTTAAATTTTGTTTTAAATATTTATATATTTATAATTTATAGATAAATGTTAGAGTTACTTTCAAAATAAAAACTTTATAAATTCAAATATAAAATTTTAAAATAATTTGATAACAATTTAAAATGAATATATTTATTTAAAATTTTACAATTCAATTTATAAAGTTGTTATTTTTAAACCACTTTAACATTTGTCTATAAATTATTGATATATAAATATTTGAAACAATATTTAAATAAAGTTCAATGCAAAATATACATTTAAATAAATTTATTTTTGTTAAAAATATCAATTATAATAAAAATACTATTATAAAATTTATGTAAAAACTAAATTTGATATTGGGATAAATTTGATTCAGTTTTAAAAAAATTAGAACCAACTTAAGACAAAATAACAAATACATGGACTGTATTGAGACTTCTCACATCCAATAGTGACATGAGGCACTACCACTACTACATCACATTGTCTTTGCCATGTAACATAATGTTAGATTGACACGTGATAATTTTAATAAATAAATTATAAAAAACTTAAAAATTAAAAAGAAAATAAAAAAAAACCACGTGCTGACACATGAAACATAGTTTAGTTAACACTGTTAATGTAACGAGAATGACTTAATTACAACGATGTTTTCAAAATAGAGACTCAATTGAGTCAAACTAAAATGATGGGACATACTTGAGATTTTGCTACAAAAATTGGGACCTTTGGGATGATTTAACTTTACTAAAACTAAAATAGTCACTATTATGATTAAAAAATTATAATTGAAATTTTTTTTATACCAGATGTCGACATCTAGTAAAAATAAAATAAAATTTTGGATGTCGACATCCATAGAAAAAAAAATTAAACATCGAATGTTGACATCCAAAGATGAAAAAAAAAATCATAACATTGTATATGTCGACCTCCATAATGGACAATAGCTTAAAAAAAGTACTGGATATCAACATCTATAGAACAAAACAAGGTATTGTATGTCGATATCCGTTGGAAAAAGAAATTTCAGATAGAGAGAAAAAAAGTAGTTACTTTTAACTGAGAAGCAAAGTGAAAATTTTAAAAAATTTGGGGATGCAGAAGAAGTGTTTGGAGTTGCAGAAAGAAACCCATTTAGTTTAGTCCATTGTGTCTATAGAATTCTTAGGCAACAAAGGTGTAAAGATTATGAGTATGGATCATATAAAAGAAGAAAAGAAAAGTAATGATATTAATATTTAGTGTATTTTTATTAGATATCTTTTTAAATATATATTGTATTTTGTTTAGGGTTAAATATGTTTTTGGTCCCTCAAGCTGTAGTGAAACTTGAGATTAGTCGCTCTCCGAAACTTTTGACCAATTTAGACCTTCATTTTCAGAAACACATGAATTTAGTCATTTTAACCAAATTTGGTAAAAAGTTTATGTGACGTTTCAAGCGCATTTCATTATAGAATTTGAATTGTTTACACCGTTTGATACATTTTCGCTTCAATGTTAACTCAAATATTATCATAAAATACATTTGAAACGTCAAATAAATTTAACAAAATTTGGTTAAAATGACTAAACCCACTCATTTTTAAAGTTTAGGGACTAAATTAGACTAAAGTTTCGAGGATGAACTAATTCTAATTTTCACTAAAAATTAAGAGATAAAAAACATATTTAACTTTTTTTGATATTATCTTTATTCTATATTTAGGCTTTGTCTTTTCTTATCACAAATTTTATCAGTTATGGTTTTTATGTTGTGTTCACTTCATTTGAATTACTGTGCATGCGAATTACCATGTTGTTCATTTCTACGTATTTGAAGTTATTTGAGACTAGGGATGGTAACGGGGCGGGGCGGGTACGGGTATCATGATCCCATCCCCATCCCCATAATAAAAATTCATCCCCATCCCCATCCCCAAACCCAACGGGTATACAACTTTTGACCCATCCCCATCCCCACCGGGTAA
>Ga0214542_1012857_pt1 | contig 10480 bp, 5 predicted proteins | sample CNSS1metaG_FD_160096 | JGI IMG/M metagenome (GOLD analysis project Ga0214542, IMG submission 160096) | Root nodule microbial communities from cowpea collected in UCLA plant growth center, Los Angeles, California, USA - CNSS1 | ecosystem: Host-associated > Plants > Roots > Nodule | place: USA...
TTATGTTGGATGGTGATAAAAAAATATTAATGACAATTACATTAAATTTTTATATTGTAGTAAATAAAAGTTATTTATATAATTATAGTGAAAAAATTACAGTATGATTGATAATGAGTTAAAAAATCAAAAATAAATAGATAAAATATGTCAAAATAGTATTCTACATAATGAAAATAAACAAGAAATAAAAATATTAACAAATTAACAAATGTTTACAAACAATTTGAGAGACTATTGAAAAAAATCGCACAAAGGAAAAGAAATGTATAATTAATGGTATACATTACTTAATCAAAATGATACAAAGAACAAATAATAATCATAATAATAAAAATTTAACATAGATCTTGTATCTTTTGAACTTCAATTATGTTGGATGATGATAAAAAAATATTAATAACAATTACATTAAATTTTTATATTGTAGTAAATAAAAGTTATTTATACAATTATAGTGAAAAAATTATAGTATAATTGATAATGAGTTAAAAAATAAAAAATAATTAGATAAAATATATCGAAATAGTATTCTACATAATGAAAATAGACAAGAAATAAAAATATTAAAAAATTAACAAATGTTTACAAACAATTTGAGAGACTATTGAAAGAAATCGCACAAAGGAAAACAAATGTATAATTAAGGGTATGATAAGTTGAAAAATATCTTAGAGATCTAAGAAAACTTTTCAAATATCAACATATATACTTAGTGGTTGAGAAATAACAAAATTTTGTTTAGTGAAATAAAAAAGTTCTTCAAATGAAACAAAAACTAATAATAAAAATAATAAGTAAATGATTTTTTTTTATATTACCTAGTAAACAAAAGGTTTGTGCTATTAAATACTTAAATTGAGAGTATTAAAAATTTTCATGTGAAAGAAAAATATACAATAGATAACAATATTAAAAAATAATAGAAATATTCAAATGTGAGACATAAAAATTTTTAATTGACATACATATTTTTAACATAATTACATAAATGTTATGATAAGATCAAAAATATAATTGAAATGCGAATGAGTTTCATAACAAACCAAATAATTAGAAGAAATAAATAGTAATATATATATATATATATATATAGTTATTTAATTAATTAGGAATATTTAAATAATTTAAATGGGGACGAGTATTACGGCGGGGATATGTACATCCCCATACCCATCCCCATACCCAATTGAAAAAGTCGAGGATTCCCCGTACCCATACCCATACAAGGTCAATGCGGAATTCCCCATCAAAGTCGGGAACAGGTTCGGACAATATCCACGAAAATGGGTTTATTTGTCATCTCTAGTCTTCTGTGGTTGATGTATATAATATATTTGTGGTTAGTATATATTAAACTGCAATTAAATTGTTGTGGTTATTATATATTAAATTGATGTGGTTAAAGTATATTATTTTATATGGAACTTTTTAAGCTGATATATTAGGTATGAAAATATTACTATTAAATAGAGTTCCTAATTTTCTATGTGATGAGAAGAGTCGTGCATAGGGATGTCAAAAAAATCCGTACCCGCGCTTATCCGCGGATAAAACCCGCTACGAGTACGAAATGGATATTAAAAATGGATACCCGCTACCCGCGGGTACGGGTATTTTTGTTACCCGCATGTTAACGGGGCGGGTACGGGTATCATAGTATCCGTACCCGTGGATACCCGTACCCGCTCAACTTTAATTCACAAAAGTACCTTCAAATATATATATATATATATATATATATATATATATATATATATATATATATATATATATATATATTAGTAAAAAATATTCTGGTCTAATTTTTTCTAAGTTGCACATATTGTCTTTTGTCTTCATTCTTCAAACTTTAAGTATTGGTACGTTGTCTTGTTCCAAGTACACCCCTTTACATTCTTCTCTTTCTTTTATTTAAAATTGGGCATATACATCAAATGCTCTATAGACAATGATGTTTATGGTATGCTTGTTGTCAAATGATGGAATCAAAATAAGAATACTTGGCACGTGGCAATTGAGGTTTATTATTTTTTTATTTTGTTTATTTTTTAGGAATCAATTGGAGAAAGTGGACTTTTTGATCAAAACACTAATTAAAGAATTTTCACTGTGTTGAACGTCATTTTATATTTACTTTTATAATTATTTGGACTTGTATGAACTTGAGTTTATTTGAACTTTATTTAAAATTTATGACAGTGATGTATTTTATTTGAATTTATGATTAAATATTTGTTTTTTAAATAATTTTGTAAATATTCGTGAGTACCCATGGATACCCGTGGATATGAAAAAAAAAGGCGGGTACCCGCATAACGAATACCTGACGGATATGGGTACGAGTACGGGGCGGATATTTATCCAGCGGATAAGATACGGGGAAGCTACTACTCGTACCCTACCCGCCCCGTTGACATCCCTAGTCGTGCATCTTTGATTTCTCAAATTAAGTAGACGGTGTGAAAAATCCTTAGTCACATTAGAAGTAGAATGATTAAACTAATATAATATTTTACTTAAAATATTGGTTTTATAAATTTTGATGAATTAATCAATTTATTAAATAGTCATGCTGATCGAAAATTTATATGCATGATGATTATTTCCATAAATAGTTATATTTATTATGTTTGATATTTTACTTATCCTTATCTTCATCGTTGGTGATTAATGTAAAGGATCTCTTAAATAATTCCATTGTAGATGGAGAGGAATAAAGTTTACAAATTTGGAGAACATATTTTTCATTCTTTTTGGAGAATTTTATATCATAAAACATTGTGTTAAATTTATGTAATGAGAGGGTCAACTCATAGAAATTTCATTTTAGATATGTTTCATTTAAATAATATTAAAGAACATATTTTTTATTGTGTTTCATACTTGACATTTTATTTGGATTTGTGCATTTACTTTAAGATTGTTTTATAGGAAAAAAAACTTACGCTCATGCCGTTGGATAAAGAAAAATAAAATAATTATTAGAGCGTCTCGTATTCATTAAATAAAATTTCAGGGTGTCTAGTTACGTCAAGATTTAGTAAAAATTTAATTTTTTTATTAACTAATAATTAACCAAGATCAATCCAAAGATAAACAAGAGATTTTGAATAATTCTTGAATATACTTTGTGAAACCGAGGAAATCCAATAAAATCTAATAAAAACTAATACTGTATGCACATACCGAAAACTGAATTAAATGATGTTATGCACAAAACCATAATCTAAATGCAAGATATGAACGTTCATGTATGTAGAGTGCAGGACAACATCGAAATTCAAAATAGAATGAGCAGAACTAAGATGTAATGATGAGAAATAATTAACTAAGATGTAATTAGAAATGGTCTCTATTGAATATAGGAAAAAGAATCACATGAAACGGTTGAGTAAAACGCAAATTCCCAAATCATGAACCCAAGATAAATGGTATTGCGAACGAGTATGTGAATGCAAAATTGATCCTTTGGGTTTCTCTTAACACTTGAATGCTATCTTTGATCCTTTTCTCTACATTAAACTCAAAAATCTCAAAAGGGATGTTAGTCACACTAAATTTTCTCAAAAGCTTCTAAAATTAGATTACAGCTAGACCAACTCTATTACTAAGCCTTTGTACCTAACTAAGACTAACTAATAACACCCATCATGTATGCTAAACTAGACCATACTAACAGTACTCCTGAGGATTACACTAAAAATGTGTTAAAAACACCTAATTAAGCTACTTTTATAAAACTAGCCTAAAAACCTAACTAAACTAATTTTATGCTAATACCTCCTGATTAACATCTTAAACCTACCCAAAACCATGTAATTAGCTAAGAAAAACTCTAGAGATGGGACTTATTATAGGGAAAAGGTTTTTAATGTCTTGACTTAATTGTTATGATGTTTGATATACTTGACTTATAAATAAAGGTCTTTCTTTTTTATTTTCAGCTTGAATATGAGTATTAAGTTGCTATCAAAATTGCCAGACAAACTTCATGTTTGAGCTCACTCTAGGATCATCTCTCTAACCTACTCAAGCTTCTTTCCTTTTTGACTTGGCCTCACTTCTATTAGGATTTCTCTATCTTTAGCCGAACAAAAACACCTTTTATCTACTACATTCCATTACTTCCGCATCAACATTCAACCATGGAGACTCCATCACTCACTCAAGTCTTCAAGGAGCTTGAAGGAAGGGCATCATTTGGTATCTAGGGCCTTTGTTGCTCACGATCTACAAGAGTTAAGTGTTTTTCCTCCATTTTCTTTCTATTTTCGTGTTATTCATCACTTCCTCTACAAGCATTAATGTTGTTTGACCGGTTAAATTGATGTTTTATGTCTTCTTGTTCGGTTCAAAGTGCTTGTTCTTCTTGAACCTTAATTTTTGTGTGCTTTAGGTACTCTATTTTGTGTCTATCTATTGCTTGTTATGTTTACTTGAGTATTTATTCATTTTGTTCGGTGCATTTGCTTTATCCTTGTGTTATTTTTTATTTTATGATCATTACATGTTGTTTAGAAGTCATGTTTACTCCATTGTGTCATTACTTTCTTATTTAGCTGTTTGAATTTTTCTTAAAATTTGTTGTCTTCTTGTTTTGGTGATTTATACAACTGTATGGTTTTGTGGTGTTATGAATTTTCATTGTGTTAATTGAAATTATCTTCTCCTCTTGGTCTTTGGAAGAGCACCTTCACATCTAGATAACCTTAGTTATTTTAATGTTCAGTGGGAATCTTCCTTGAGCTTGCTTAATCACTTAATCACCATATTATTTTCATTGTCCTTTTTCAGTGCTTTTTAATTTGCAACTTTGAGTTCTGATTTGTTAATTGGTTATTAGCAAATTCTTAGAGGTACGGTTCTATGATATTTTATTGAGTTTCTTATTCTATATTTTGCTTTCGTTAGGTTTCATTCCTTTAGTAGCTTCTTGTTTTCAGTACTTTGATGCAAGCATGTTAATATGTTGAAATGTGTGTGGTAGTTATTCCATTTTTCTGAGTTTGAGCTGCTAGAAAAGAGTTAAAAAGTGTTGAAAAGTACAAAAAAAGAAGAAAATAAAAGAAGAGAAAAAGTAAGACAAAAATAAAGCAAAAGATATAAACAAAAGAATGCATTAGAATCACTACTACTAGTTGGATTTGTGTTGTTTTAATTCCTTTGAGTTTTTGAGTTAATTTCTTTGATGAAAAAACCTTCATATGTCTCGGCTTTAGCTATTTGAATGTCCTAGTGCACCATTAGAATTTGGCAATTTGAGGACAAGAATAAGCCATTTCAATTCTAGTCTTATATTGGTTTTTCAAATCCATTCTAGTGACTTTCTTTAGGTAATTCTTTTGTGTGCTTACCTTTATTCTATACCTTAATTTTTTTGCTTGTCTTTTCCTTGAATATCATTGTATATGTCTCGGTTTTACTCCATTTGAGATTAGCATTCTTAATTTTGTGCTTTTCTTGCTTTACTATCTTGGCCTCTTTTGGTTTGGTTATCATCTTTGGTATAGTTTCCTATTTGGTGGTGTGCTAACTTTCCTAAGGTATCATCCTAGGAAGTGGAGTATCTAGCCTTGAATGAGACTCCTCTTTGATGAAATCAACAAGAGGAAGTGCAATAGAGTAAACACCTGTGAGCCAAAGCTAAAAAGAAAAGAAGGAGAAGAACTTTAAGAAGCTTTAATTTTTTGAAATTTGTGTTATTGTATTTCATTTGAGTTATATTTGTTTAAACTCTCATAGTGTAACTTGGCCTAATTAAGTCTCTTGGGGAGCCTTATATGTTCTATCATCTCTTAATTAGAACCTTAATCAAATGGTAAAGCGTTTTAGACAATGAGTTTGTCTTGTACCAACAAGCCTTACCTTAGGGTTGCTTAGTATATAAGTTAATCTCTTGCTTTCTTTTTTTATAGCTTGGTGTTTGTCATCTTAGGCTTTGACTTAATTCCAATTAAGAAGACTTATGCAAGAACATTGAGATCCCTTGGCTAGGAAAGACTTGGTACTTAAGCAATCCAAGTGATTCACCTCTTTTTCCTAGAGGAGAACTCAATAAGCTTGCTATCAACTTCCTCTTTGGAATTTCTTCAAAAGACCAAAGTTTTACCTCTTAGTAAATAATAAAAAGAAGCATAAAGATTTCTAGGAATCCTTGTTACAAAAGTGGAAGTGACTCGAGTGGAGCAGAAAAGATTTTAAACCAAATTACCCAAGAACTCAAGTCACTAAAACTTTGGAGGAAGCAAGAGACTATTTTGAAAGGAAAAGAGAGAATTGAAATAGAAGTCCAACTTGTTATCCTAGAGGAGGAACTTAGAATAATCAAACAAAAACAAGAGAGATTGCTAGAGAAAATAAGGAGTAGGAGCAACTCTAGGAGCTCCAAGACTCCCACACTTTTCACACACTATGAGAAGGATAATAGACTAGTGGATAATTTTTATCAACCTCCTCATCCATCACCAAGAAGAAATATAAGGAGTCGTGTCCCTAGGGAATCAAAAGAACATAGAGTAGACCTCTCTCACTTCTATGGAAAGAAAGATGTAGAAACGTACCTAGATTGGGTGATGAAGGAGGAACAACTTTTTGCTTGCCACCAAGTAAGTGAGGAGACTTAACTACCCTAATTTTCCCAGGTAATGTAATGCATTGGTGGACATTCCTAGAAAGGGAGAGGAGAATAAACATGCTCCTCAAGTCCAATAATTGAATGACCTTAAGAGTTCCCTCAAAAGGAGGCTTATTCCCTCCTCCTACCATAGGGAGCTTATAGATAAGCTCTAAAGACATCATCAAAATAATATGAGAGTTGAAGAATATAGAAAAAAGATGAGGTTATACATAATGAGGGTTGAGACTAGGGAGCATGAGGACACCATAATTTCTATGTTCCTTAGTGGTCTAAGTCTTGAGATAAGGAATAGAGTGGAATTTTTGCCCTACCAAGATCTAAATGACTTGGTATAAATTAGCATAAAGGTAGAGCAACAAATTTTGAGAAAAATTTTTAAAAATAAACACTCTAGTTCTTATGAGAAGACATACTATAAGAGAAAGGCTAAACAAGTTAAAGAAGAACATAAACCCTCTAAGACCTTTGGCAAAGAGAAAGAAAAACAAAGGGAAGGTAATCATCATACAATCAAACTAGTGATATTAAATGTTTTAAATGTCTTGGTTGAGGTCACATTGCATCACAATGTCCCACTAGAAAGACCATGATCTTAAGGGGCAATGATATCTATAGTAGCCAAGATGAAGAGAGCTCTAGTGAGAGTGAGGAATCATTTGAGGATAAAGGTGAGGATACCTACCCTTGTGATGGAAACCTTCATATGATTAGAAGGATTCTCAATAGTCAACCTAGTCCACAACAGTTATCATAGAGACAACATCTTTCATACAAAATGTAAAGTTTAAGAAAACACATATTCTCTCATTGTAGACAATGAGTCATATTGCAACTGTTGTAGTACTAGGCTGGTTAACAAGTTCACATTGACTGTTAAACCCCATCCTAAACCTTACAAACTTCATTGGCTTAATGAAGATGAGGATATAACAATTAACCAACAAGTGAAGGTTAAGATCTCCATTGGGAAATATGAAGATTATGTGTTGTGTGATGTAGTTCCTATTGAGGCTTGTCATATTTTATTGAGAAGGCAATGGAAATTTGACAAGAAATTGATGCATAATGGCTTCACCAATTGATAGCCTCCTCCTCAAGCTAGGTTGGGCCAAAACTTGATATGGTGATTATGGTGGATGATGGATGCACGGAAGCTTGTGTTGAGAAAAAATGCTTCTTAGTTTTGGTGATTTAATGGTGGGATGAAGGTTGTTTGTGGTAATCTAAGAGAGGTTAAGCAAACTCTACAGAAAGAGGTGTTAGAGGGACCTCTTGGGATGCTCTAGCAAGTGTCTAAGAGAATAAGTATGGCTTAAATTTAAATTTGGCAGCATAACATTTACATTCTCAAAGTGAGAAATACATAAGGGAGACACTTCTATTTATAGAGTAAGGTGTCTTCAAAATGGTCCAAACCCTAAAATGCTAACATGCACCAAAACCTTGAAATTGCTATCTTGGTGAAGGAGAGGTTGACATGTGGCACTCCACATTTTCACAAAATGAACCACTCATGAGTTGTCATGTATAAAGCTACTTTATGAAAAACATCTCTAATAGGACAATAACACATAACCACTACCTATATAAGAGAACTCTCCATTAAAGGCTTTGCCATGTGGCATGTGTGGATGTCCTCCACCTTAAGCTAGGTTAACTTAATTAAACATCAAAGGATTGGTTAAACTAGGCGCATATAATTCTCTCTACTTAAGCAAGATTTTTTTTTTTAAAACCCTACATTACTTGGCCTTAATAAAGAGAGAAAATTTGTGCTTCATCCTTTAACATTGACCCAAGTGGTAGAAGATCAAGTACAAATGAAAAATAAAATAGATGAAGAGAAAAGAAAATAAAAATAAGAAAAAGAAAGTTCTACCTACCATCATTCTTGTGAAACAAAATGTTCCAATTGTTTCAGTAGAAAATACAAGACTTCTGAGTTCCCTAGCAAAGGAGTCATAATCTTAAGGAGCAAAGACTTATGTGAAGAAAATATCAGTCTTAGTTCTTCCTCTCAAAGAGAAAAGCAAGACCAAAAACCTTGTGTTGAAAAGATAAATATCTTCAAGATTTTATGGGTTCAACACAAAACAAACAAGGAATAAAAGAAAATGATCCTAAAAATAAGTCTTTTTATCATTCATTTGATAAAAGGTGTATAAATATCATAAGCTACACTATTTGGGTGTTTATCAACACAAAACTTACCTTGTTGTTTGAAGTTGGCTGCAAAATGGTCTTTGATCCTAGAGGAGGAAGAATGAATATGATTAATAAAAATGGTTGTTGTCATGGAGATACATGCAGACCTAAGGACAAATCCTTCTCAAGAGGGAGGAGATAATAGCAAATGCCCCAGCCATGGCTAGAAGAACCCAAAATGATTGCGCTTCCCCTTAGCTGAGCAAGCCAAAGTTGATGTTCATTTGGGCTAAGGAAGATGTGAAGACCTGGTCTAGGATTCTTTTGTAAATATTAAGAGTAGTAATATTTTTTAAGCTTTGTATTATGGGCCTAGTAGTATGGGATTTTATTTAGGTCATAGTTTGGAATTGGGCTAGTAGTATAGTTTAGGCCTAAAAGGATATGGGCCTAGTTTTGGGCCAATGAGTGTGGCTATGGGTGTCAACGTGAGTCAACCCGGCTCACACGAGTTGGCTCACCACGGGTTGAAATAAAAAAGGGCTAGCTCAACTCGGCTCACTTTTTGTGAGCCAGAGATTTTGTAACTTGGTTTTGCCCACCACGAGTTGGTGGGTTAGGGTTGGCTCACTTACGAATGTTTTTTTTTTTTGCAATTTATTTTATATATTTATTGCATTACAATGAAAGTGAATTGATTTAATTTATTTTTATAATACTGGAATCAAAGTGTTCACCTAATTCTCGAAATATTATTATAAAGATAATAGTTAAAGATTAAAGTATTAATGTATACAACTTGACAAACAAATTAATTAAACATTCAAACTATTCAAATATTATTGAGTAATATTCTAGAATTTAAAAATATGAAATTATGGGTCTGTATAGTTAGAAGTATAAATAATTATAACAAAAAAAAAGATAAATTGTAAAAAAATGTTGGTGGGTTAAGTGGGTCAACCCAGCTCGAACCCATTTAATCTGTAAGTTAAGTAAGTCGGGTTCAGTTCAACCCACTTTTGAAAAAATTGATTTTTTCTTAACCCAACCTAGCTTGAACCTATGGTGAGCCGTGTTGGCTCACATGTTGAAACTCATTTCGACATCTCTAAGTGTGGCGCATGCAATTAGGGTTTCTTACACCCTAATTTGAAACAAACTTCGAAAACAAGGCTCTCTCATTGGTGCCACATGTTGTAGAATATGTGAGTGCTTAGGTGGTAAGTCACACCTTAAGCATGCTTTGACTCCAAAATTCAAATTTCTATACTAGTTTGAATTGAATTTTGGCTCTCATTTTTGGAGACCATTTTGACACTTAGGATTTCTCTACCTTTAGCCAAAACAAAACACCTTATACCTACCTTATTCAATTGCTTCCGCATCAACATTCAACCATGAAGACTCGATCACTCACTCAAGTCTTCAAGGAGCATGAAGGGAGGCCATCAATATTGTCCAAACTCATCCCCATCTTGACGAAAATTATTCGTATTGACTGGGTATGGATATGGGTATCGGTAATACCCAATGTTTTCAATTGAATGTGAGGATTGTGATAGATATATACATATCCACTCCATTTCCATCCCCATACCCGCCCTAATACTTATCCTCGTCCTCATCTCCATCCTTGATTAAATTACTAAAATACTCATAGTTTATTAACTTATATATATATATATATATATA
>Ga0214542_1012867_pt1 | contig 10469 bp, 2 predicted proteins | sample CNSS1metaG_FD_160096 | JGI IMG/M metagenome (GOLD analysis project Ga0214542, IMG submission 160096) | Root nodule microbial communities from cowpea collected in UCLA plant growth center, Los Angeles, California, USA - CNSS1 | ecosystem: Host-associated > Plants > Roots > Nodule | place: USA...
TTTATGTCTTTAATTGTTGAATGTCTCACATTAATTAGAGATAAGACAATTTCATAATATATAACTGAGATGCAAACAACTACGGATGTTTTGAGGGGCAGGGAGGGGCCATGACCCCCCTAATTTTTTTAATTTAGAAAATTTTAATGTTTTTTAAAAAGTTTAAATTATATGTAGTTTATATTAAAAAAAACGATGATTATTAAATTAGGTATTTTTTTAATTTTTTATAAAGTATAACATTTAATAATAATAAATGATAAACATAAAATCAAATATAGTAAAAATTAAAAATATTTAGTAAGATACATCTTTTTTATTATCTTTTTGAGCTTTTTTACATATTAGATTTATCTCTTATTCTCACATGTTTTCTTTTTGTTTTTGAAAAAAAAAGTTGGATACAAACTTTTATTTTTCTTTTCATTTCATTTGTTCTCTTTCAGTATTGAAGAAAAAAAAGAAAATTCTCATGTCTTACTTGATCCTGAAATATTTGTTTAATAGTTAGCATTATCTTTTATCTCATGAGTCTTATGTTTATTTTTTATGAATATAGAAGTAAAAGTAATGTATGATGTGTTTTTTCATAACCGATTTTGAATTGTGACTTTATTATCATAGATTGTTTTAGAAACTCTCATTTTTTTATTAGATTGTAATAACTTATTTTGTGATTTTAATCATTTTTAGGAACTCTCAATCTTTTATTAGGTTGTGATAAATATTAATGAAGAATAAGATAATAGATTCATTGTTTTAAAGTGATAAAAGAAAAGTTACATGTGAAGATGAAAACAAGACTAATTCAATTTTTTACATATTCTGAAACATAATACTAATGATCATATTGTTCAATTAGAGGATCCTTTTCTTAAAGTTCAACGAGTTACATGAGAAATTTCCTATTAATTATTTAGAAAGGTTTTCATATTTATATTAAAAGAAATAGCTGAAAATTTTAGTTTTTATTTAATTATTAATGAGTTCAAAAATCTGAAAAAACAATACTTTAGATATGTGTGATTTGTTATGCAGTTACGGTTATATTAAATTATATATTAATTTTTATTGTATAGTGACAATTATTAGAAATATAAATTTTGAGTACATTTTTTGGTTCCCCCAATATTATTGGGCAAGATCCGCCACTGGGTACAAACCTTATTTTACAAGCTCCATTTTGTGAGGTTGAGTTAGGTTTTAAACTCCACTTCTAACATGGTATTAGAGACAAGTTAGAACCAATTCTAACGAACTTTCTTATACGTTCTGTTCCACCCGATATCGGACCGCTAATGGACCACCCACTAATTTTTTTTTCAAACAATAAATTTAAAGAGAAAATTTGCTCTAACTACAAATTTGATAAACTAATATTAATCTACAATAATAACTTGGCATGTCATATTTATAAAAAAAAAGCTAAGAAAAGTAATAAAATATAAATAAGTTTAGACACTTTTTAAATAAATAAAAAATTATAAACTTATAATATACAACTTATTAACTTAAAACATTGAAATATTTATTCTCTATCATTTTAAATTCTCTCTTTAAACTTAGGAAATAGTGTACATTACAAATTTTACAAATCACAATTTCTCCATAGAAAATTACATTGTATTAAAAATTTACTGAAAATAATACCCAGAACTCGAATTTCGTTGCAAACAATAGCAAAGGGTTAAGAACTCTGCCAAAGTGTGCACCGACAATCTCATCTTAAACTCCGTCAGATTAGACAGGCTTCATTAAATATGGAATTTTTTTGCATTATAAACGTTTTTGTCCCTCACTATTATTATAATATATCACCTTTACATTTTCTGATGAGTCAAGTTTTTTATTTGGCTGTATTTGGGTGTCTGAGTACGATGTTTCTCGTTCTAGCTAGTGGAGATGACAACCCCTCGGTTTTTTTTTGTTTTGTTTTTTATGTTCTTTGGTTTCTTCATGGATATTTTCCTACTTATCTTACATTATAGAACAAGAGAAACAAATCTAACGTTGCTGTAAACAAATCTAACGTTTTATTCATATATAGCATGTAGGTCTAACTCGTACCGAACAAAGTTTGTATCTTTTCTTTTTTGGAGTAATTTTAATAATCGTTGAAGAGTTTTTATTTAAGCAAAACACGTCCCTAATAATGACCAAGAGAGGAATATGACATTATTTATTAAATATTTCGCACTCTTAGAAAAGAAATTATCTCCAAGAGTGGTTTGAATCACATTGCCTAATACTATAATTTATTAATAGTTAGGTATTACCTTTGTCCCGGTTAGTATAATAATAACATAAATTCAATCGTTATTCTAAATATCTAGTGCATGTATACTAACATAATTTAAAAGTTACTATATATTACTCGTGCTTATGCATATGCCTTTGATACCTTGTGATCTAAATTTAATTTTAATGCAGTGACTTGTAAAAGTATTTTTCATTGTAATCTAATCATCCCTTATATATGATTTAATTATTTAATAACCATATGAATTCTAATTAATTCATTATCTAAGTTTTTAGCAGAAACATGAGAAGTGTTGTCGCATCTGTCTATTTGAATTTTTTAAATTAAAAACATATAAAAATTACAAATATGATAAAAAAAAGAAAAAAATGAAATTTATTACATTTTTTTTTAAATTTAATATAGTGGTTATTATTAAGAAGTCTGTTAACATTATTGTAAGAAGTAAAATTAGAATTATGAGATATATACACAAGAAGAAAATCATTTTCATATATAAATTAGCAAAAACACTGTTATTGTGTATGTGTGTTTGTATTTTATTATTTTCATAGAAATTTGAATTAAGATCAATAAAAAATATATAATTAATTTTTAAAATGATCAAATACAAAATTAAAAAAATAAAATATGTATACAATTTTTTTAAACAATAATTAAAGATAAAAGATATTTTTAGAATAATAGTTAAAGATAAACTATTTATAAAATAATTAATTTTTAAAATAATAATAAAAGGTTAAACTAAAATAACCAAATATAAATACAAAGTGTGTATCTTCTTTATATTCTTATAGATATAGATAATATATGAAAATTAAACTTAAAGAAAATACCATTATTTTATCATATTCGATGCAGAGAAGCCTAACCGTCTAATAAAGAATTTGTTAGTTGTAAAATTTTATATATATATATTATTTAATATTTTATTGTTATGAATGTAATTATAAGTTTAAGTCATATATTAAGTAAAATTAAACGTGATTGAGCATAAATATATTTTAAGGTTTTAGAGAAGAAATTGTGTTCTAATATTTTATACATGAGTTTATTTATAATTTGTTGACGTGGAATATTTTTGGTATATCCTGTTGAATGATTATATATAATTTTGTGCGGTTTGTTTTCTTTGTATATTTTTTATTGCTTTGTTCCTATCACTATAAACTATTAGATATTTTGCATATGTTAACCCAAACTTCTAAAATGTATAATTTTCTTTTTAATTTTCAAATTGAATGGAATAATTAATTTTGATGAGTAATAACTATACTAAATCTCACTTGCTATTTTGTCTCTTCTACTTTCTCACCTACGTACTAAATTATTATTTTCCGATTGATAAAATAAATAATTGCCACATAGTCATGAATGAAGGAAGATCTTGAGTCTATCTTGTCCATAAAATAAAACAATAAAAGGTAACTCCAACCTATTATTATCAGAGATTGTTACAATTATTGTCCCAGTCACTGTCTTCTTCCGGATGCATGAAAAACGGGTAACTCGTGCCTTTTCGTTTATAATTAAGAGAAAAAATGGAACCCTAGGTAAAGGAATAAGATCAGTACCAAGAAGGTTGACGGTGTTACATGACAGCATCTTAATTCATAATTTAAGATAATAATAAATTGGTATGTTACTTATGTTAAGTTTTGTTTAATGTAAAACTCTAACACGTATACTTAACTCATACTACGATGTATTCTATAAAATTATATGGTGTTGTGTTGTGTGACCTTTACATAATATTACAGTGTTGTTAACGTTGGCCGAGTATAAACTATAGTTGGCCATTATAGACCGTGGATGAACTTACTAGGTTTTCTAATTTTTATATCTCATCCAAAATGTCACCCTACTATAAATAATTAGAAGTTTACACTAAATAAGTACAAGTTGTGTATATTTAGAAGAAGTATTATTAAAAAGGTGAATTTAAATTTAATTTATCCTATATAAAATTAATTTGTAAAGTAAGATTTTATATTTAGTTGTATATATACTGTTATGATGTTAATAATCGAGGCAAGGAAAAATAAATGAACTGCATTGATGTGTGAAGAAAAGATAGTCTCTGTGATATTATCTTTTTGAAAAGAACTTAACAGTGGAAGTGTTATCAAAGTAGTAATTTATAAAATATCAGAGAAGAAGAATACTCAATAGAGAAAACATAGACTACTCCTTCTCTAATCGTTCTAAATTATCCTACTTTCAGGTATTTTAAAGTGATAGAATATTAAATTTGTATTTGGCCACTCTGACTAAAATGGTCGAACTCATGGGTGGAATCATATAATCTTACTATTCTGTGTAGTCACTATTCTGTAAAAAAAAAACTGCCTTTTCACATCTTTACCTGTGCCACTGTAAATTTTTTTCTAATACAATTACATTCATTAATGTATATTATAATATATATATATATATATATATATATATATATATATATAACTATTATGTCAGCTCTAGAATTTAGTATTACATACGTTTCAATCCCTTTGTATATCAAATCTATTAAAAATAATTAATTTAACTTTACAAAATCTTTTTCTTAAGCTAACTCAAAGTTGATATTTTTAACATTATTGTATGTAGAGAATCGGACATCTTAAATACAAGATTAAATAAATTTAATAACGAAAGACACGATTTTGAATAAATTTATTATAAGATTTTAAAAAATTATATTATTTTTTGATATCCCATTTAATAGAAAAATACTATTAAGTAAAATATTACATAATTTGATATATTTCAGCAGCATAACAGAGAATATAACAGAATCACAAATACAATCATCAGGAAGTTTAAAATACTACTCAAAATAGAAAATTAAAACAAGACATAATAAATTCCTATAAAAAGGGTGCTCCAAAAAAAGAAGAAGAGAACTAGCTAAACAGCTAAGCTAAATACCAGCATCTTCCTCCACTGGATCCAGATCAACAAGTGCCTCAACATCTACTCCCATCAATAACGGGGATCACTGCAAAACGAAAAATCAAACAAACAGATAACACAAATAAAAGGGAAAGCTAGGATATTGAAATATTCATGAATATATATATATATATATATATATATATATATATATATATATATATATATATATATATATATATATATATATATATATACATATCACACAAAAGACACAACAATAAAAGAATAACTCACAAAATTGTATTTATTTATACATCTAATTGACCCTTGACTTGATTCACTAGTGCAGATTTGATATTTTACCTCGCCTTATAGGCTTCGGTTATGGCGGAACCGAAGCCTATAAGGAGGCAGTGGCAATTTTGTAATTTCATCAATCTATATTGCTTCGGTTCTACAAACAACCGATGCCGTAAGCAGTTCTAGGCCTTGGTCCATTAAGAACCGAAGCCTATTAGGCAGCCCAGAAATGAAAATTTTAAAATTACCACCAGCGAGAACACATTTGGCCTCAGGTGCTTTTGGACCGAGGCAATATTGAGCTATTTTAGGCCTCGGTTGAAATAGAACCGAAGCCTATAACCCTACCCAGAAACCCTAATTTAATAATTTCATCAGCGCCGCCTCCTTTGGCTTCGAGTCCCCTTTCACTGAGACCATTGAGCCACTTTAGGCCTCGGTTCTTTGAATAATCGAGGCCATAAAGCCTGTTAAAATCTCCAATTTGCGAACCTCTATCATTATTCATCTTCTTCCCCAATTCTCTCTGCATGAACGCCGATCGCCCTCTGCCACCACCAGTTCCGACGCTGTTGCCGACCAGCTGTCATCGCCGTCCGTGGGTTTTTGTTGCCTCCATCTCCTCATCCATTTCTCTCTACCGCTCCATTTCTCTCCAAGCCACCTGCACCTCCATCAGACTAGCCACCATTCACGAAGCCATTGCAACACCTCATCCACGAAAAATGCAGCAGGTCCACCATGCCTCGAAGGAGAAGAACGAAACCTCCACTGCAGCGCCTGGAGTCGAACGAAACGCAACCCACCACCGCGCCTGGAGTCGAACACCTTTGACGAAGCACTCTTCCACGTTCACACGAAGCCTCTCCAGAGAGTCTACCTCCTGCAACTACATCATCAACACATATCTGCATAAACAACGTTCACGCAACCAACTAAAACACGCATCTAGTAGATCTGGAACGCTGGGAAGTAGATCTGGAATGTCGGGAAGCAGATCTGGAATGCCGGGAAGCAGATCTGGAAAGCAGATTTATAGCTTCGGTTCAGGCGTGACTGGAGCAGAAAAACGCCTCTATGGCTTCGGTTGACAACCGAGGCCAAAAATCAACCATTTTGGCCTCATCCCAATATGCCTCGGTTTTAAAATCGGGGCAGAATATAAAAAACAACCAGGGCCAAAAGCCCTTACTACACTGGTGATTATCTGGATTATCCACTTGATAGGATTCTAAAGAAGAATGTACCTGTGTTGATTTCTAAACTCTAAAGAGTCTAACCACAAGGGATTATCACTCAATCAATCACAAAGTTAATCCCAATGTGTCTCAGACTAAAATAATTCCCAAGACTAGGATCTCTTGCTACTCTCACCATATAACCACTCCACTCTATTCTATATGAGTGTGAATGATTATTAGAATTCAAATTACCTTCCTTATTTAGACATCTCTTATATCAAGCCATACACTAACCACACAATCACCAAGAATTTATATAGAAACTCTTTCATTATCAACATTCCACATATTATCATCCCATGCTAAACACTTCAAGTACAGTCTTAAAATATCACATATTACATACATAACCTTGTACTTCATGCTTTTAAAAAGTTACTCAATCAATCATAGATTCAAACAAAAGTTAAAACTATTTTGTAGCATTCTCGCTTAAGTTAAAGAGTCATCGCTTAAGCGATATGAATCCTCTCACTCAAGGCAGAAACTTTCGCCTGAGCAAGAACACACGAATAGAGAACAAGTGAAAATCTGCGAGTTCTCGCTTAAGTTAGACATTTTTGCTTAAGGGAGATTGCTTACACTTAAACGAAAACTCAAAATAGAGAACAAGATGAGTTTCTACTATTCTCATTAGACGAGAACTGAATCGCTTAAGTAAGAACAACATATCCTCGTTTTTTTGGCTTTTTTGAAATAATAAGAATAGTTATATTGAATCATGTTTCTTTAACTAAAGTGATATATTTTTTAGGAAAGTATTTTATACTTAAAATATAATGGTTAAATAAAAATATTAAAAGTTTTTTTTTCTCGAACAATATAGATTAACATGTTTTAGTGACTGAAGTTTATATATATATATATATATATATATATATATATATATATATATATATATATATATATATATATATATATATATATATATGCCAATAGTTAAATTTTTAGCAAAGGAAAAAAATTAAATACGCACTCCTTATTTTTTTCTTATTTTGATTCTATTTTGTTGTCTTTTATTTATTTCTTTTTCAGTTAAGCACATATACTATTGTTTTATCTTCTATATCTCTTTTCCACCTTCAATTCCTCAAAGAATGTGATAAGTATATCTTTGGATTTACGTGGAATTTGGTAAAATTATGGTAATATACTTACGCACTTTTAACTCAATGTTGAGATAATATTGCATCTACGCTTTTATTATAGTGAAGAAGAATAAGTTAAAGATAATAAAAATATGTTATTAATTAACATACTGTAAAACTTAAATTTATAATTTTTTATTTTAGAAAATTAAGAGGCACGGAAATCGAAGAGTGTAATGGATTGCGAGTGGCAGAATCACGTGGTTGCCCTGTGGCAAGAGAAGTACCTGCACATTAATTGTGGGGCCCATATACATTAGGTGTCGTCAAGAGAGGTAGCAACGTGTATTTTCTGTGTTCACATTATTTTTTCTTTTATATCGATTTGTCATAAAATATTACTTTTTATCTGATTTCAGTATAATATAATTTCTCTCGGGTATATTACTAATATAGAGAAAAAATAATTATAATAGCAGAAAAATAAGATATAATAATATATAAGCATGTATAAAAATAAAAAAAACTAATAGATAACTCACTTTTATTAAATTTAAAAAAAATAGTTTTTGTTTTATATAAATAAATTAATTAAAGAACGGCGAAAAATAAAAATAATGAATTGAGTTTTTTTAGTGTTGTGAGTGAAAAAATGAATATGCGATAGAGGATGTGACTTAATAATGACTACGGTGATTATTTCAATTCAAGTATGTGGTGTGGTGTTTTTTTTTTTCAATATTACAGTAGTATTTTGTTTTTCGTATTTACTTATTTATTGTTGAAGATGAAATAAGGATCGACGAAAGTGCTTCTGATTTTATTTATTGGTCAACATCAATCCAGGAGATTTAAAATAAACTTAAGAATTAGGTTTTTATTTAAATTTATTTTTTAAATTATTTTTTATGTAATTGAATTATCGAAATTAATTTTATTTTTATTTTTTTAATAAATAATAAGGTAAATCTATTTTTTATATATTTTTAATTATTATTATTATGAGTTTGAGAATCAAACTTATCTTGATCACTAATTGTAAGACCCATTAAAAATCTTTTATTTCTTTTCTGCCCTAAAGTAAAGGGGTTGCCCCAACAAATAAAGCCCCGAAACCTACCCTAAACCTAACATTTCCCTCATTTCAGAAACTGTTCCTAATCCTAAGAGCTGCAACCACACTTCTGCTAGGGTTTGCCTCCTCACTGTTTCAAGTTCGCTCAAGCTGTTCCTACTCCACGTAAGTGTCATTTCCCAAATTTTATGGCTGCCATCGATCTCCCTCCGCTTTCTCCACTGTTAGGGTTTAGTAATAATCCGCCCTTGTTCCGTTTACCTTCTGTTTTTAGCTCGTTAGTTCACTCCTAGAGCTGCAGTACTCGTTGTCGTGTCGTCAAGGCTTCTGTTGACCCTGTTTCCAGGTAAGGGAAGCTAGAACCCACTCGTGTACTTCATTTTTACTGCTATTTTACTGTTGTACTGAGGGTCTTTGACTGATTTGAGGTTCTGAGTGCTTGAAATGCGTTTGGTATGTTGTTTTGGATTGGTGGGTACGACTGTTGCAGGAGAACAGTGGCGAGACCTGTTACTCTCGCTCAAGCGAGCCAGTCTCGCCTAGGCGAGATGAACAGGGACTCGCCTAGAACCATTTTTGAGCGAGCGAGTACCTCGCCTAGGCGAGAGGGGTCTCGCCTAAGAGAGATCCCGCGTGTGCTCCTGCCCTTTTTTTGAGCCCTCGCCTAGGCGAAGGGGGCTCGCCTGAGCGAAACCCTTCAGCCTGAGCGAGGGGTTGGGCGAGGCAGTGCGCTGTTTGGACGCTTGTTTGTTCTTGGATGATTGGTATTGGTTTGGGAATGAATGTTATGATGAGAAACATGTATATAATGGAGTATTATGTATGCTTGGCATGGTTCATGAATTGTAGATGATAGGTTTGGTATGAACTGGGCATGTGAACTAAATGAGGTGGTTAATATTAAAGAGGCATGATAACAAGATGAGTTGAATCCTATGTGCATGGATGGTTTATGATGAGTTGGAATGAATTGGAATTGGAAACATGAAAGGTATTGGTTTTAAAGGTTGACATAATGAATATATCCTTTTATGACAAATACTATTTGACTGTGTGACCATGTTTTGTCTGTGTTAGTGCATAATTCCTTGGGGTCTCTAGGTGAGACTTTCAGGGCCGCCCTTTAGTGGTCGGGACGTAATTCCATGGCCCCTGTTAGTGGGTGTTCATGGTGGTACCCCATCTGTATGACTAGGTAAGATTCAAGGTAAGGTTGCATCCTGGCACTCTAAGGAGTTAGTTAGTCTCACCTAGAGCGGACTGACTCCTGTGGTGAGAGTAGCAGGAGGCCCGAAATTCATTAAGGGCTAACCTTGTGGTGAGGGAAAATTAATCCATCGTAACACTTGTAACACATAGCTCGGGGGTGAGTAGAGGTATCCACCACAAGTGCAAGCATCCGCTGAATCCGACCAGGTTATACATATCCGGATGAGTCGAGTCGTAGTGTATTGATTGAAAGTCATAACATGTTTGGTTGTTGTATGAATATTGAATGGTGAAAATATATTTGACTGTATGATGAAAATGTTGTTGGCTCTAGCTTACCCTGTTTGTTGTATGGTTGTCTTGTATGTGGCTCTTCTTTCTTGCGATGATCATCAATTTGATTG
>Ga0214542_1012868_pt1 | contig 10468 bp, 3 predicted proteins | sample CNSS1metaG_FD_160096 | JGI IMG/M metagenome (GOLD analysis project Ga0214542, IMG submission 160096) | Root nodule microbial communities from cowpea collected in UCLA plant growth center, Los Angeles, California, USA - CNSS1 | ecosystem: Host-associated > Plants > Roots > Nodule | place: USA...
AGATTGAAAGAACAGGAGGAGAACTAACAGAAGCCCTACAAAAGACCTTTCCTCCTGATTGGACCTCACATAATATTCTTGATGTCACTAGTGAAGCAGAAACTGCAGATCTTGAGATTGATGATGATGATGAACATGAAGATGATGATGATGACGACGTCAAAGATTATAATGTCAATGCAATCAACAAAGATGATGATGACATTGATGATGAGAATTATGATGATGTTATTTCATAGTCACACAGTTGATAGTTTTGAATGATGTATCGTAAAGGAATCGGCAGAATGTCATGATTGGTGCTAATCGTTTAGGTATTAATATTTTTTTTCTTTGATAGAAATAGGAAAAATAGTAATTTTGTTGAATCCCCTTCCCGGCACCCAGAAATTACTGTGAATTTTAACTAATTTTGTATTCAATCAAAAAATCATGTAAGATTTATGCTGATTGTAAATAAATGTATAAAGCCCTTATTTTTCTTTTATTTAAATTTTATCTGTAAAATTAATTTAATCAACATATACTAGTTTTAGTATGTGACATGTTTAAAAGAAAGAAAAAAGAAAGGGAAAGACAACTTGCAACTTGTGTTTATCTCGTCTTCCTCGCAACGCTCCCTTCCACCATTCATTCTTCCTTTTCATTTCTTTCAATTTTATCTCCAAATTTTATCTTTCAGAATCAGATCGTATCCCATCGTAACGGAGAATCATTTTGAACCTATCGAATTTTTTATTAGAGTAAGTTTTTATTTATATTATAAAATTATTCTTCTTTCAGTTATTCTACCACATACTAAATTTTTGTCAAGTTTGAATATTTTGTTTTAGCTCTCTAATAGTTGTCGTTATCAAATAGATGTTAATCGTCCATAACAACAGTATAATATATAAAACATTAAAACTAACTTAAGTCGTCCCCCGATGAAGTTGGTGAAAGAACTCACGTAGAACAATTTCTTATGATGCTTTATATAAGGTGTTAGACAAAACTCTAATAGAAAAACGGGGCTTTTGAAGAAAGCAGTAAATTATGCAAAATGTGAAAGACCTAAACAAAGATGATGAAGATAGGTTGATTTTCTAGTTTTCTCATATTAGGATTTTTCATTGGTTTACAAATAATTATCACTCAATAAACCTTTATTCAGATTTTGAATTAATCAAAACAACTTCTTTATTAATTTGTTCAAGTTTCTTACTTTTAATCTACTCGATTACAATAAATACTCTTTTCTAAAACTCTACACGTGCATACATGCTACTATATATAGTCTTATCTCTTTCATTAAAAAATAAGCGAATAAGTCTTAGTTCCTACCTTAACTCAGCTAAGACTCCACTCACCCTTCATAGTCAATACAAAACTTTGAATATGACTATGATGCTAAGTCTTAAAGCTATAAGACTTAGTGAACTACTCGTCCTCAAACAATCCTATAAACACAAACAAGAATTCAAAAGGAATAGATTAAAGCAAATTTGTTTTGACAAGAATTAAAAAATAATTCATTCATTACACTTAGTCTTAGATTTATGAAATAGAGAGAAAATAGAGAGAAAACTAAACAAATGTAATTGATTTTATTAACATGTCGACCAATTGAAGTGTATTGTACAATTTGGTATTTATAGATAATTACACATATTGACAATTGTACACTAACATATACTAGTAATCCCCTCAAAATCAAGGAGAAGATTTTTTTTAAACTCAAGGACAATTTAAAAAAGATTTTTTAAATTTTTTTAAACTGGAACGAGCAATGACTTGTTGCTTTCGTGACCACCATGAGATCAAATTTGTACCAGGAAAACTAGCGACACCCAATGTAGAGCGAAGATCATCAACAATCAGATGCCCAATCAGCATCACGAAAAACACACGGTGGGACAAATCAAGTAAATGATGTTGGCTGAAAGTGCAAGCCATAAAATAAAGTTCCCTTTAGGTACTATAAAATTCGTTTCACCACATTCCAATGAGAATCAATAGGGTTGGCCATGAACTTATAGACTTTATTGATAGTATTTCGGGTATAGGGATCAAACACCTACCTTCAACACTTAAATTACCCTCAAGTCCTTTTGCTTGGTGTTCTTCTCACCTAACTTGTTTGATTCTTTCTCTAATTTGTTCGATCCTTTCTCCTATTCAAAGTCTTCTTCTCCTTCCGTTCGGCCTGATCGGACGGTCGGGATACCTGTCTAAAAGGTTCTGATGCTTAAGTCAGTTCAAGGTCGATCGGTGGGTAGCAATAAATGCGGTAATAAATGCGAGTTAAAAAGGTTCTTACCAACCTACCTTGGGCCTCTATTTATAGTTTTCGGTATGGGCCCATGATTAGGGTTTCCTAATCATGACCCAATTGTTTTTTAAACTTGATTACTGACTTGTATTACTTTAATTCACTTTTCACTTACTGATCCAGTTTTGGTGTGCCTGTCTGATCGAAGGGTCGTGCATCCTGTCGACTGTCTTCGTAAATGAAGATGTCTCCAGAGGTGGAGACAAAGTTCAACTGAAAATGCACGCATGGAGCGTTTGGTCATGAGTCCCCTTAAAGCACTCAGAGAGAGATTGCCACATCAGCAGTCCAGGAGAAGATCCACCTGTAGCGGGCGGTCTGCGACTGCTTGTCCTTGATTCGCTCGACCAATGGTCCGGCGGTGGGCCATGTAGTATAGATAGCAAAGCTGATTTTAGGCGGGGTAATAGTGGGATACTGCAATGCACCAACCATTTGACCTATATAAGGATTTGCAAAGAGATATGCACCATATTTAGATCATTTGCAATTAGAAACCATATGGGAGTAGAAATAGTATGAGCTTCAACTAGATGAGTCTTGTGAAGAAGATCACGGATATATTTGGATTGAGGTGTCATTATAATTGAACTGTCTAGAAAATGCTTGATTCCAAGGCCAAGAAAACAATCCAGATGACCAAATTGTTTTAAAGAAAAGGTAGCATGAAGTTTGGCTGTGAAATGCTAAATCAGGCCAACAGAACTTTCGGTCATGATAATATCATCAACATAAACTAGGAGATAAAAACCTCTAAATACTTCTTGTATATAAATAAAGAAGTATAGAAGGTGTTGTTAACACATCCAAATTGATGAAGAGTATTATATAGTCTAGTGAACCATTGTTTGAGTGCTTGTTTCAACCCATAAAGCGCTTTATTCAACTTGCAAACCAAAGACTTGTCAATCACTTGAAAACCAAAGACTTGTTAACCACTTGAAGATCAGGAGGTTGTTGCATATAAACAATTTCTTCAAGAAAACCATTCAGAAAAACATTATTCACATCTAGTTGTAATAACTTCCATCCAAAAGAGAGTGCAATAGTCAAAATTATACGAATAGTAACAAGCTTCACCACTGGAGAAAAAGTTTCATAAAAATCAAAGTTTGGAACTTGATGAAACCCTTTGGCTACCAAGTGAGCTTTATATTTATTAATAGAGCCATCAACATTTTATATGACTCTAAATACCCATTTATAACCAACGCCTTTTTGTTGAAGGGTAAAGAAACCAAGTACCACGTCTTTTGTTGAATTAAAGCTTTATATTCTTGTTGCATACTAGCCTGCCTATTGGGATCTTCAGAGCCTAACAGGTACTGATAGGCTCAGAATGAGTTATCAACAAAGATGGATGAAAATTATGAGAAGGTATATCAGGAACCTTAGACTGAGAGGATGAGGAATCCATTGTATAAAAAATTATAGGAGATGCTTCTGACATGGACATAGAATGAGACAAAGACATATATGTAGACACAAATGAGGTTGTAGAGAACTACTAGATACAATAGTCTGAGTAGGTAATAAGAGATTGAGATTTAAATTAAAATACTAACTTACATCATAGGTAGGATTTGGTGTTTTGGAAAGCATCTTAGAATAAGGAAATCATAGTTCATCAAATAAAGCATCTTTAGAAATGAATATATGACCACTGGAAGAAAGACATTTGTAGCCTTTATGTAATTGAGAATAACCTAAGAAAATGCGCTCTTCAGATTTGAAATAAAGTTCATGGGATTTATATGGTCGTACTAGAGAAAAATAGGAACATCCAAAGGTTTTCAGAAAACGAAAGTCATGATTTTTATCAAATAAAACAAAATATGGAATGACAAAATCTAAGGAGTTCATAGCAAGTCTTCTAATAAGATATACATCAGTGACAAAAGCATAACCCCAAAACATTAAAGGAAGAGAAAATAATGTGTCTATGCTTCCGTTCTACAATCCTACTTTTAGGGTGAGTGTGAGGATTAATGAGTCTATGAACAATATCATGATTGAGTAATTTTAATTAATTAAATGAGCAGTATTCATCGTCCTACTCAGATTGAGTAATTTTTATTTTGATATTTTGTTAACACAAGTGACTTTGGTGCATAGATTTGATTGAATACTTTTAATTTTGATATTTTAATAACACAAGTGACCTTGGTGTATAAATTTGATGAAACTGGTATATGTGATTATGTGAAATTATGAAGACTTGATGAAGAATTGAAATAATTCGTTATTGATCAAGCTTGTGATTTGCTACATTTCATGAAAGTCTCATGGATCTTATCTTAAATAGTTTACTTGAATAATGAATTTTAATTACATTTATCTTTGGAATACCTAGGTGACATGCTCTTTACATTTTTTTTTAGTCCATTTGAAATATATGTTGTCGCACAATTGACATGATAACAATAATCGAGAACAAAAGGAAAATACGAGTGAAAAAAAAAAGAGGGATCCTTAAAAAAAAAAACCTACTTCTACCGTGTAGCAATACATAATTAGTTTAATCAAATGTTGAAAAGATGAAAATTTGATAATTTAGTTTTATAACAATTCAATAACATTGTGTTTGGATATGAAAATTTTCTGCTGAGATATTTAGGTATATTAAATTTGAATTTATTTCATTTTAAATTCTTCCTTTTTTTTTTCAATCGTTTTGTTTGGTATATACAATTCAAATTCGTTAATTTTTTTTTACATTGAATAAAATATTTTAATTACCACCGAATGTAAAAGATGTTTAAGTTTTTAAATGCCGAACAATATTTAACAACTAAAAATATTAAGAAAGAATATACCTTGACTGTACAAATGTCTTTCTTTATAAACTTTATATGCCAGGTTTAAGAAAGAATAATTCACGTCTGAAAACAAAATAATAAAAAGTAATTACATAATAAACACAAAAGAGCTATATTTATACATTCAGGAAAAAAAAATCCTAGACCCTTATTAAATTAGATAAAGTGAATAAATTGGGGAGTTTTAAATTAGTGTATATCTATGATTATGATGCACATATATGATATGTGTATTGGATACGACACGTATTCAGTACGTCGATATGTTTATTCTCAACATAATAGTATATGATACGTGATAGATACTACGTTGTATATAAATATTAAAAAATATACAATAATTTTTAAAAACATAATAAATATATGATTATTTTTGTATGAATCAAAATTAAAACTATATGTACTTAATTTGTCAATATAAAAATATAAATTATTGTCATCATAGAAGTACTATTTAAAGAAAACTCTCAAAATAATGACCAATTTTAGTAATCAAAAATATGTTAGAGACTAATTATTTTGGTAGCCAAAACCTGACAGCTAATTTTAATGACCAATTTAGAAATCAATTCATTTAATTATCAATTTAGAGACCAATTATAATTTTCTGGAACTATTTTAGTTATCAATTTGATCATTATATAGTGACTAATTATTTTTTCTAAAATTGACCACCATTTAAAGAAAGATTTACTTGTAGTGTATTATGACTTTATAAATCACATATTTCATTTATGGGTGCATCATAGGTGTATACAGTAGAAAATAAAAAATTGTTAAAATAATATATATATATATATATATATATATATATATATATATATATATTTATTTATTTATTTATTTTCACGAAACTATTTATACACGAGAGAAGTTGATAAATAATTTAATCAAATATTAGAAATATGAAAAAAATAACAATTCAATTTTATAAAAATTCACAAAAACAGTTATATTTTTAAAAGCTATATATAATCTTGAATACCATTCTTTAATTAATTATAAGTTACATGTAAATTACAATTTTAAAAGATCTATCATGTAGGTTTTTATATTAATTTTTTCATTTAGTCGTTCCAATTAATATTATTTTCCTCTTCTTTCGTAAATATTTTATGAATAAAAAAGTTCCTCTATATAAATCTGGATTATTTAATTTATCAGTTACATCACTGTTTTCATGAAAATACTTTGAATGAATAATGATAGCGTAAATAAGTACTTTTTACACAAAAAATAAAAATAAAAATATTAGTTTTTAAAAAAGGTAGAATTATAGCTACCATATCTTATAAATTTTTATCCATTTTATTTAAGATTATGACTATTAAAGTATCGGTTAAAAGAGATTTGTTTTATTATATTTAAACAAGATTAAAATCAGTCCTACAACGATGAGATATAGAAAAGTAGAAGAATTAGAATTCTATTTTTATTAGTATAAAGAATTTATATATATATATATATATATATAAAATAAATATAATTTTTAAATATAATAATATTCATATATAAATATATATTACTATATTTTAATAAAATTAAATAGTAGAAGCTAAACGTGTACTAAATTATAATAATAAAAAATTATAAATTACAACCTTAATACCAACTATTATTTATAAAAAACACGTGCGAAATTATTTAACCACAAAATATTGAAATATTGGGCTTAGTTTGGTGCAAAACCCTAATTATACAGCGCACTCTCATTCACCTTCCTCTCTATTCCCTCCACCGCCTCCTCAAATATTTTAGCTTCTTCTCTCCGTTCTTTCGTCTGACGTGATTATCATTCCCATCTCTTCTCTCCTGTGACGGTAGACAACACAAAATGGTGAAGAAGAGCAAGAGTAAGAAAACCCTATTCCCTGTTCTTTGATTCCAGCCCTGTGCAATGATTTTAATTGTTTATTTGTTTATTATTGTTGTGAAATTGTTGCGTTGCAGAGAGTAAGAGTAAGAGGGTTTCGTTGAAGAAGAAGTACAAGGTGATACGGAAGGTGAAAGAGCACAACAGAAAAAAAGCGAAGGAAGCGAAGAAGCTTGCGCTGAGTGGGAAAAAGAAGGTTGAGAAGGATCCTGGTATTCCCAACGATTGGCCCTTCAAGGAACAGGAACTCAAAGCCCTTGAAGCTCGAAGAGCGAAGGCCATTGAAGAATTGGAGCAAAAGAAAGCTGAACGCAAGGAGAGGGTAATTGCTTTATCTTTATTAAACTCCACGTTTCATGCATTCATTTTTTTTTTTATTATTGATTATGATTTGTTATGTTACATGATAAGTTAAATGAATGTGTAAACCTTGTTCTTGTAGAAAGTGATTCATGGACAGTTGGGTTTTGATTGTTCTTAGTGAGAGAAGTGTAGGAATGATAGGTGGTGTAATGTGATAGGAAGAAAGAGATAGATGATAATGAGGGTGTTTGAATGTTGGTGTTTTAAAGTGTTTTTGATTATTATATCAGTATAGATTTATGTCCACGTCAAACTGGTGTGGGAAAGAGAAGAGTGCTGCGAAGGAAAGTGTCATTTGTGATTTCAGTTTTTCTTGCAGTTAGGAACTTACTATTCATTACTTGTTTCAGGCTCGTAAAAGGAAATTGGGCTTGCTAGAGGAGGGAGATGACTCCAAGTTGCTAGCGGATTCTACAAAAAATAGTAATGATTTTGGTACCGCCTTAAAGACCAGAGGTGTGCAATTATTTGTAATTTCTTGACAGTTTGGTTAGTTTGAACTATCAAGTGCTTACTTGCATATGTTCTTACAATTGCTATTTTTGTTTTTAATTATTCCATAGATAGCTCAGATAGAGCCTTTTACAAGGATCTTGTTAAGGTCATTGAAGCCTCTGATGTCTTACTGGAGGTTCTTGATGCCCGGGATCCTTTGGGGACTCGCTGTCCCGAGATAGAAAACATGGTGATGAAATCGGGTCCTGATAAACGTCTCGTCTTGCTTTTAAATAAAATTGGTAGTTTACTGATCACATTTCATTTTGTCTGCTTTCTTCATTTTGTGGAATATTTATTTTTGCATTGGCTAATCATTTGACCCTTATAATAGATCTTGTCCCTAAAGAAGCTTTAGAAAAGTGGCTCAAATACCTTAGAGAAGAATTACCTACTGTGGCCTTCAAGTGTAGCACGCAACAACAAAGGTCAAACTTAGCGTGGAGGAAATCTTCTAAGAAAGCCAAATCAAGCGATATTTTGCAACTAAGTGATTGTCTTGGAGCTGATACTCTACTCAAATTGTTGAAGAATTACTCAAGAAGTCATGAGGTAAAATTGCGATTTTCATAATGAAAATTTTGTGCTAAATCAGTTGCTTGTGAGTCATTTCACAGTTACAATTTTGGTTCCTGTATTGTGCTTCCCTCCATGGAATTATTATCAGATATATGATTGAAAATCCTTTATGTATTCACTGCTGATATTTTTGGTGTGTATGAGTGTGGTTTTTTATGTTTTTCCATGCATTCTAGCCTGGGATATTGTAAATTTATGGTCTTGCTAATGTGCATTGGATACACTATATTGACATGAAAATTATAGAATAGAAGATACCTTTACTGGAAAAGCAAACTTAAATGTTGAACCGAATATGAAATCAAAAGGTTTCGCAAATAAACTTATAGTATATAAACTTAGGGAGAAGTGAAGAGCATAACTGGGTTGGTTTTCATTTTTTGGCACTTACATTTAGAGTCAATTTGAAGAAATGTTTGTGGGTGGATGTGTCTTGTGCACCGGCTCAGAAAGAAAAATAAAGTGGTAGATCACACTTTTTTTAACATTTTAGTAGAAATTAAATTATTACTAAACCTTATGTCTATGGTACTTGCTCCCATGGTTATCAAATGTACGTGTAGAATGTATGTTCCCACACCCATATCCCGAGTTAACTTGAAGTAAACTTAAAGTAAACTTGATTTTGGAATAATCTCGCTAAACTTGTCGTGAACTTGGTGAACTCAACTAAACTTGTGATCCAACAACAGAGTTGGCAGTCCATATGACTTTTCTTCGAGCCATAAAGACCCCAAAGATTATTGTTTCCTATGCGAAATCAGCTTGATTCATTCTTCTCCTGCCGCACCGCTGTCGTGCTGGTGTTGCGCTCTCAAGAGTAGGAGTGAAGTTTCGTGAGAGATGATGTTTCAGGGGTCCTTTCTTCTCTAATGAGCTTTTGGCCCTCAATCCAACAACCTTTTCTCTTATATAAAATATAAAATCTAGTATACAATATGACCATTCAAGTTATATAAGAGAATAATTAAAGTTATTATAAAAGAATAGTAATATTAGAAAAATATAAAAAATATTTAAAAATATAATATAATAATCTAATAGTAATAATAATAATAATAATATTTCATTAAAAAAGTATAAAAAGTTATTTATAGAATCATATAACAATAAAGTATTATATTATTTATAGATATTTTAATTTTTTTATTTAAAGTAAACTTGTAATAATAATAATGTAAACTTGTTACATATACTCTTGACATAGACTCTCGAGTTTGACAACTTGTTCCCATAATGATATCACCTCTAAATGGAACTTCAGAATTGTTGGCATTAATGTTCTCTATATTGTTGATGCATTTTTCTGAATCATCGTTTCTAGTGTAAGATAAGTATCAATCTTGTTAGATAGGGTTTCTCTTCTTACCAGTGTTGTTTTTGCTATTGTATCTGTTGAAAATGACTTTGTTATCCAAACATTTTCTTTTTAAAATCAGAATAATAGAAATGTCGGTTTATGTCTAACTTAAATCTACACAAAAGAGTGAAGTTTGCACCTAGTTAAAAGCACGCACACACAACACACAGACATATGTTCTATTTTAGTCATTTAGGTGACACTGATCTCTGACATTTTCATTTGTTTGCTTTTGCATAAATGTACCAACATTTGGTAAATCACACAGCAAAGCTAAATGTAAAGATTTTATGTTGGAAAAGTATGCTTTACTGTGCATCTTCATGGTTTATCGTTGCTACCTTTTGGGGATTTTTGCATTTGATTGATTTTCTATTTTCCCTGTTGTAGTTTCTTTTCTAGTCTTTATAATGTCTATTGCTTATCCATTAATTGTTTGGTTTTTTCTGCTTTTGTCCTTTGATTTTGGATCCTTCATTTTTTTGTTGTTTTGATTCCTTGTGTTGACAGATTAAAAAGTCAATCACGGTGGGTTTGATTGGCTTGCCCAATGTGGGTAAGAGTAGTCTTATTAATAGTTTAAAAAGGTCTCATGTTGTCAATGTTGGCTCTACTCCGGGGTTAACAAGATCAATGCAAGAGGTTCAATTGGACAAAAATGTTAAGTT
>Ga0214542_1012873_pt1 | contig 10464 bp, 6 predicted proteins | sample CNSS1metaG_FD_160096 | JGI IMG/M metagenome (GOLD analysis project Ga0214542, IMG submission 160096) | Root nodule microbial communities from cowpea collected in UCLA plant growth center, Los Angeles, California, USA - CNSS1 | ecosystem: Host-associated > Plants > Roots > Nodule | place: USA...
GTATAGAATATCTTCATAATTATGCAGTTCCATCAATTATTCACAGAGACATAAAGTCTTCTAACATTCTCATTGATGCTACTTGGACGGCAAGAGTATCAGATTTTGGATTGTCTATGATGAGTCCAGAACCTGACCGTGATCACCGACCAATGAAGGCAGCAGGAACCGTTGGATACATTGATCCTGAGTACTACGGTTTAAATGTATTGACGGCAAAGAGTGATGTGTATGGACTTGGAGTTGTACTGCTGGAACTTTTAACAGGAAAGAGAGCTATATTCAAGTATGGCGAAGATGGAGGCAGATTTGGAACTTTTATGAGTGTGGTGGACTTTGCAGTGCCTCGTATTTTGGCTGGAGAATTGGTGAAAATTTTGGATCCAAGGGTTGGACCACCCGACGTGAATGAGGCAGAGGCAGTGGAATTAGTGGCCTATATAGCCCTCCATTGTGTGAATTTGGAAGGGAAAGATAGACCAACCATGACTGACATTGTGAACAATTTAGAGAGGGCTTTGGCTATTTGAGAGAGTAGCCATCATAGCATTTCCAGTGGCTCTATCTCTGTTGTTTCCGAATGATAAAAGTTCAGCCCCGGAAAAGGGGACAAAATATTGAAAATTTTGTGAATTCTTATTCATTTTTCTCAATTCCATATCTTCATTCATTCTTTCCATTATGGGTATTCCGTGCCTGTTAAGATTTAGAGTATATTATGCTGTGATTTGTAGATTGTAGAATCTCAGAAACTTGCCTATTGCCTAGCAGAATAAAAGAGCAGTTATTGCAAGAAACAAGTAATTAAGAATTAGAAGATTGTGGATTGTTATGTAAAAGTATTTATGATAGACATGGAGTGGGAGAAGGAATAAAGCGAGATTCTTGGGGGGTTGAGTTGAGGAGGATACGGAAAGATAGGGATGAGTTGGGGAGCGAAAAGGGGAAGAGGAGAGGAAGTAGGAAGGAAGAAAAGAGACGAGATAGCAGTGGGAAACAGAAAGAGAGAGAGAGAGACGAAAAAGGAAGAGATAGTTCTTGTTCGATCTTGATCAGCTCATCTCGGTAAGGTCAGGATCAGAACAATAATACTTGTGTATTTTTTTATATGAATTATATTTAAAACTAAGCTAGTATAATACATTAATTAAATTAATATGATGATCTAAGATAAGCATATCTTTCGTAGATAGAATAAGAACTACTAAAAAAGAAATATAAATAATTCTTTTCAATAAATATAAATAATTTTTCCAAAATGTAATTTATAATTAAATATTTTAACAAAAATAACTATTATACTAAATAATATAAATGAAAAATGATTTTTTGACTATTAAATTTTAACAATTTTTTCTTATCATCTTCTAAATGATTTTCTATTTTGCTGCTGAACCCAACAAAAAGAAGGCATTTATGACGTTGTCTCATGTACTAGAATATATAATCGTTATGACCTTAGCACTAGTGCAGATTGTAAATTTAGTAAAAAGTTCAATCGCCAAGTAGAAAAAGTATCAGAGTTATATGATAAAAACTATCTGTCCATTTCATTTTAATTTGCAAGAGAAAGTGTGTGTGTGTATCTGCGCTTTCATCAGTTGAGATGAGAAGGTGCGAGGTAAGGCAAGGGAAACCTCCCTCTCCACCAACCATTCCTAGCCAATTCAAATTCCAATTATCTCAACAAATTCAAACTATTAACAATTAAAATCACTGTTAATTATCTCCACGTGTAATAATAAATATTACTTTGACCGTTGAATTAATAATTAAGCAAAATCTTATTGCAGAGGTAAAAAAAGTTGATTGGAAGAGAGCTTACAGAGAGTCCTTAGTTAGTAGAGGTTAGTTATTGATAAAGCTTATACTTAGTAAAACTATTATTTCAATTAGTTTATAGTCTTTTTAGTTGAAAAGCTTGTGACCTATTCATAATATTAAATAAAATATACTTTTTATAGTAATTTGTAATATTTTTTGAAACGTCATTAGGGGTGGTGTTTTTTAAAAGGATTTTATTTTATTCACTCTCCACTCATAAGACGTGATTTTTTTACTAAATAAGATATTAATGATCATAAAAAAATAAACTTACTTTATTTTTCTTTTTTATTATTATTATTATTATTATTGGCCCATATAGCTATCAATTGTGTGAACAGGACAGGGAAAGATAGACCATCCATGGCTCACATTTTGGTCCAGTTAGAGAGTAGAGTTTCGTATTTTCAATCTATACTTTAGAAATAAATATAAGAGATATATGTATGTTTAGTCAAATTTTAAATTTTATTTTATTCATATATTTTATATATAATACTCCGTTAACGGTGTTACAAAACAGAACCAAATAAAACACGAATTGTCAGAATGAGAACCATTTTAAACATTCGGTAAACATGATGACCATTTTAAACATTCTATCAAAATTTAAGCCTTAATTATAAATGTCATTTATTTTTAAGAATTATAAAATAGTTATATAAACTTAACTCAGTTAGTTCAATTATTAAAAGATATATTTAAAATTATTTTCGTTTCTTACCTTTTTTTAACTTATTCAAACATTTTTATTTTTCATTCTAACCTCTCTTTTTTTTCTCTCTGTCATTAGGAAAATAAATTTTATATTTGTGTTAACATACTATCTAACAAATCAGTGCATATCTAACAAACCAATTGTTGAAGACTTACAATTATTCAGGCAGGCTGAGCTTGTTAGCGACCAACAATTTCTCAATTCACAACAAGATTGGTGCTGGAAGGCTGGGTGTTGTGTACATAGGCAACCTCGTTCTCGTTGATGGTCGTGAGGTTTCGATCAAGACGGGTGAAAGTATTGACAAACAAGTTCAATTACGGAGAAATACTCTCTATATTTAGATTTGTTGTATCTTGCAATGAAGCACTATATGGTTCTTTTATAGGCCTTTGGACATGATCATTTAACTATATTCATTAAATATAACTACTATGTAACTCACAATTAATGAATTCTATTGCATGTTTAATCAATGTAGACCCACTCTCAACCTTTTGCAATCTCCTCGACAATTAATATAGTAACTTCCAACTACCCACATTTAAGTTTACCCAACAAAAACTCCCGTAAACTTAAATGTTCTTCTTATGCTTCATTCTGACTATCATCTTATTGTTCTCTAATAGAGAAGATGCCAGCGGCTTTATAAACATATCTGCAGCTTGTGCTCGACATTTGACGTGCTCCAACTCTACATTTCCTTCTTTCACTTGTTCTCAGATGAAGTGAAATTGAACATCAATGTGCTTGCTTCTCTCATTATTGACTGGGTTCTTTGCCAATTAATGACCGACTTGTTATCACCTCGGATCACAGTCTCCTTTTCTTGCTTCAATTCCAATTTGCTTAGAAGGTTTCTAAGGCAAACTACACGGGAGACACTCCAGGATGCTGCAACATACTCGGCTTCTCATGTTGACAGAGGTCCAATAGGTTGTTTCTTTGAAACGCAGATGAACACTGTGCTTCCCATGAAAAATACATATCTAAACGTGTTTTTCCGATCATCAACATATCCACACTAGTCGCTGTCTGAATTGAATAGCCAACTAATCGGTAATCATGTATCCTAATATTCGTAAGGCCTTTGACAGTGGATCCTTTCACAGGTTGTACTTTGTCTGTTTAAGGTCGTCGCTGACTTCCACGTTGACGTAGGGCATAATTTTGGCGCCAGCAATGACACCAAATTAATGGTTGCTGATCACCCAGAAGGGACGGTGTAAGAAAGATACTTTGGTGTGGGTCTCTTTCCTTGGAGTAGGAAAAGGGTTAAAAGTTTCACTTTCTCAACTTCTAGTAGGGATGTAGCTGCAACTCCATGTTTTACTTTGGCACTAAACTAAGCTAGTATAATACATTAATTAAATTAATATGTTGATCTAAGATCAGCATCTCCTCTTTGGTAGATATAAATAATTTTATCAAAAAACAACTATTACATTAAATAATATAATTAGGGCGGTATATTTTTTTTTAAAAAAAAAAGGGATTTTCGTGTAGATTCAATATAAACATATAATCAAAGGATGGCTAAAGTCAACCTTCTCCCTTTTCATTGCCTCGAACCTTCTCAACTATAATACGCGTAGTGCCTCTGTATGTAAACATCCAAAAGGAGTTTTTGGAAAGTACATACTTTCATATGGCTGATTTCACTGCGGATGATGCAACAAGTTTTGGTTGGGCTGTGGACAATGCCATAAGGAGTGAGACTGCGTCAAATTTGGGAGCATCCCCTGCCCATAGTTTTGCTTCGGTAGTGGACTATGCATTGAGAAGTAGTTCTGCTTCTGAAGCAGATTTGCACCCCAGTTTTGGTTCGAGAGTGGACTATGTGATAAGGACTAGTAATGGAGAAAGAACAGGTGGGCGCGCTGAAGGGTCATCACCAGAAGCTTCCAATGTCACAGAAAATGTTGTTAAAGGCTTCCAATTATTCAGCAAGGCTGAGCTTGTAGCAGCGACCAACAATTTCTCACTTGACAACAAGATTGGTGGTGGTGCTGTGTTCATAGGCAAACTCCTTGATGGTCGTGAGGTTGTAATCAAGAGGGGTCAAAAGGCCTCAATTAAATCTAAATTGGCCTTCTTGTCTCGCCTACACCACGAGAACTTGGTTGGACTAATTGGGTTCTGCGAAAGGAGACATGAGAAGCTCTTAGTGTATGAGTACATGAAGAATGGTTCATTGTATGATCATTTGCATGAGAAGAAGAATGTGGAGAAGGGTAGCAGTGTGTTGAATGATTGGAAAATGAGGATAAAAATTGCTTTGGATGCTGCCCGGGGAATACAATATCTTCGTAACCATGCAGTTCCTTCAATTATTCACAGAAACATAATCTCTCCTAATATTCTTATTGATGCTACTTGGACGGCAAGAGTATCAGTATCAGACTTTGAATTGTGTTTGATGAGTTCAGAAGTTGACCGTGATCACCCACTTGGATACGGTTTAGATGTATTGACGGGAAAGAGTGATGTGTATGGGTTTGGAGTTGTACTGCTGGAACTTTTAACAGGAAAGAGAGCTATATTCAAGTATGGCGAAGATGGAGGCATATTTGGAACTTTTATGAGTGTGGTGGACTTTGCAGTGCCTCGTATTTTGGCCGGAGAATTGGTTGAAATTTTGGATCCAAGGGTTGGACCACCTGATGTGGACGAGGTAGATGCAGTTGAATTATTGGCCTATTTAGCTATCGATTGTGTGAATTGGAAAGGGAAAGATAGACCAACCTTGTCTGTCATTTTGGTCCATTTAGAGAGGAGAGTTTCGTATTTTGAATCTATACTTTAGAAATATAAGAGATATGTATTTTTAGTCAAATTTAAAATTTTATTTTATTCACATATTTTATATATAAATAAAAATGTAATAAAATATCAATCTTAATAATATTTAAATTTCAACTAGTAACTTCTAAATAAATATTTAAAAATTTGGATACATGCAACAACATTTTTCACACATAAACTGTAAAGGTCCAACCAAAAAGGCTTCAGTGGCTCAAAAATCAACAAATTTATTCGTCCAAAATTTCCTAAAATTTCAACTTCGGAAACACTCAAGATGTATAAATGTCTATTCTTCCTAGTCTAGGATTAAAAAATGTATGGAACCATAAAAAGCACATTAAACTTACATCAGATATATCCACATTGAAAGGGAAGAAAAATAATGTAATCAGAGTGACAAAAAGGGGTAATCATTTGATTCGAGAATATCTTTGTCTTCGATCATCCACTTCATTCATCCAATCAGAGAGCCATAAAAGTCCATTGTACCCATAAGATGTAGCAGCAACAAGTATGATCAAAATAAATACAAAAAGAAGAAGCCGCTTCGCTCCGGAAATTATTTTCTGTTCAATGATTACATTCTCAGGTGGGTTAGCAAAGAAAAAGACAACTGAAACTTAAATATAACTCGATGGTTAAGAAAAGAGTAATGATATTTTGAAACACATTACATTCATTTAACACAGTGTAGGAGTAAAATAATCATTAAAAAAAAGTGAACTTTTGTATTTATAAAATACAAGAAAGTATGAACGATGGTGAAAGATACCGTCAAATAAGTGTAAAAAAATATGATTCCTCTTAAGAAAGGTAAACATTACTTGAAGTTTTGATGTTTCCTTGGATTCAAGAACCCGTTCCCTCCTTTTTCTTCGCTTTCGAACTGATTTATCTGCATCTTGATCTTGTACCTTCAATAATTACTAAAGTATTAGACACTGCCACAGCACATCTCAATAAAAGGAACATAATTTAGAAATTTGAGTAGATAGTTTATGCACTGACAGTGTGAAGTATCATCAAATCAGAAATAGACGTATGTGGTATGTTTATTAACTTTTATATCGTATTGGTTGAAATTTCAATTTTAGAACCTTTGATTTCTTATGTATGCATCTATGTAGGGGTATTGTCAATGGTATAAAATGAGGCTAACATTCTCATAATGTAATGAACGTATAATATTTATAGTTTATGCACTGACAATTTGTTTCCGCAAAATAAATGTGTATATGGCACAATAATTTCTTATTTATAGTTTATGCACTGACAATTTCACTATTTCATTATTCTTTTTTTCTTCCCTCTCTTAAAGGAGAAAGTATCATATTTGTAATTTGATGAAACAACAGAGCATCCAAAAATACACACACTACTTTTTGCCAGACATCAATATCTATATGTATTTTTGATTTGGTATATAACTCTAACTTTGTCATGATATTTATCAAGACCATAAATGACACTGCAAACACGAAGATGCCTGTACAAAAGGAAGAATTCTATAAGTGTGAACAAACCTTATAAATAAAGTATAAAAAGGATTATAGAGTATGTGTGGAAAGTTCTGACAGAATCATGATTACCTCGGTAACCCTAGGTTTACGCAATTGTAGCTCTGACTCAACAACCTGCACTTTACTCTTACAATCAGAATTGCAAGGAATTAGTCCAATTCCAAATTGATTTTTTGGTGTATCCCTTGGATGGCAACCCATAACATGATACGCTGCTTGAACATCTTGACAAACCCACTCCTTTTTCAGTGTATGACATTTGCAGCGAACTGTGACCTGTGAAGAATGATCCATATTTTTAGAAGTCGAATTGAATCAACAATAGGTGTATTCATTTGTTTAGAATGCAGTAGCAAGAAAAGAAAACTAGTACAAAAACATCGCTTGAGCTAATTGTGTTATAACTATTGAGTCATGTAGTACCTTTTTACAGCATTTCTCTGCATTTGTGCACTCACCAGGATGGCAAGTCTCTGGGCATAGATGCGTACAATTTGGCAACTTTCTGCAAACCATGAGAAAAATAGGGCTGTCATATAATTTTACTAACCAATTAATAGAACAAGAAACAAGGAAGAGAGAGGAACCAAAGTCTAACAGAGATTTAAAACTTACAGTTGAATTCAAGGGCTAAATAAACTAGATTTTAAAAAAAAATTGCTAGTCTCTAATTACCTATGACATGGCCCACCACATGAACGGACGGTCTCTTGATCCTTTGCAGATAAGCTATTGTAATATATACACTCAAACACATGAACCATTGCACCGCAGTGACATGACCGCTTAATGAGCACCTTGCATGGAGGACAGTCTCCAGGATGGCATGACCGAGGGCAATGGTGTGGACATGCAGGCTCTCTTTCCTGATCGATGCAGTTAACACATCAAGCAACAAACTATCAGTTCTAATTTTGAAAGCATACAGGAGAGTTTCTCAATTTTACACGGGAAGACAAATGAGAAACTTCATTGAGCATAAATCCAGTGATAAAACATAGAGATTACATCATAAATGACAAAGGCACCAGAGCAATATAAATAGTAAAATGAAATGGACTAATGGAATTAAGGAGGATCTAACACCTTTTGGCAAGAAAGATAACAATCTTCACATGGTTCACTTCCTCGTAATTGGTTATCCAAGGCATGGCAGGTTTTTGTACAATAATGATTGCCACATGGTAGAGGATTACCACATAAATTTTCACAGGAGAACTGTGATTTATCAGAGCAAACCATCTGACAGTAGGGTGAAAAGAAAACAGGAACTGTATTAGCAACAAAAAAGAAGTTGCTTTTGGGCAAAATAATCAAATATTGCATGTGGAAGTTCATATAGAGCTTTGAAGATAAGCAAAACAAACCATTCTGTCAGCTCCAATGTGTTGTCCAACACATGATCTCCACACAAGTTCAGGGCAAGGAGGGCATGGAGTGCCAGGAACACCTTCACTTTGTTGTATAATCTTCTTTTTCTTTGGTTTCAGAGTAAATTCTGGATTAGGAGGAGGCTTAGGACCATGACACCTTCACAAAGACAAGAGTTGAGGAAAGATATTACCCAAAAGTTAAATGTATGGACTGGTTGTTAACTCGTGTGATACTAGATTCTAATGAACCACATGCATTACTATGTCAAGACTCAAGAACATGAGTACAGACCACTGAATCTTTGTTTTAGGACTTTCAATTCATGCTAAATGCTCAAAAAATCCAAAGTCCTAACACACAGGCATTAATTTTATCATAAATAAAGAGAAATTTCTATCAAACCTTAATTTGCATGCATGGCCACATTGGTACTCATTGGCACAAGGTAGCCGACAAGGATGGCAGGCTCCATAATGGCATTTATGTGGCTACACAAAAACATAAGTTGTTAACATAAAAATAAAAAATATGAACCAACAAAAATTAAGAATACACTTCCTTTCCGTAAAACTAAAGAAAATATAAGTATAATAATGATATCTATGGATAGTTTTCTAATCATTCAGATTTATAGAAAAGCAACACTAGAAATTCGCCATGAATATATACAGGATATTTCTTTTATAAAAAATAATTGTATACTGAAATGTAATCCTCCATTTTTAAATAACTGTACCAAGCATTGAATGACATCAGCTTTATTATTTAATGGAAAATTTCAACACCAGAAACGGTTACAAATAGAACAGGAAGCTCTATTTCATTCAAATAAAAAGCTCTATTTCGATTATGGAATTTGTGAAGAAATCCAAGAACATAATAATACTCAAGAAAGTATATTCTATTGTACAGACTTATAATTGCTCTTTTACAAAATTAAAAATTTAAATTTAGTAATATACACAGCCCGATTTTTTAATAAATAAATCTGTAAAATTTTATTTGAAAGCAAGAGCAAAGAATACTTGAAGCTACAACTGGTGTTAGATTGAAGAAATATGAAAGACCTAAAGCTACAAATTAATAAATCTTTTTATATCAGTTAAAAAGCAAAGCTAAACTCATGACTTGTAATAAGAGAAAATAACAGTGATGAAATAGGGATAGCAACAGGTAACACGTCATATAAATGGTTATACGCAAACCAAATGAAAAGGCCGTATGACAGAAACCTGCTCCAAACTCATTGAAAATACTCTACAATATCACAGGCCTGTCTTGGTAGAAAATGATCATACTATAAAATGATAATACTTCAAGTTAAATCCATTAAATTAGAGATTATATTAAGGATAAATAGACAAATTTATACTTCATATGATTAACTTCTGCTCAAATACTAAGGATCTCATCTTAATATTTGAAATCAGCCACAATGTTGAGAATTAGATACTCGTGATGATTTTGATGAGATAAGCTTCTTTACATAAAATTTTAAATGTCAAATGCACATTTTATCTTTGACAGTAAGCACAACTTCAAATTTTAAACCTCACGGAGAACCAAATCTTATTATCTTTTCCGACTTTCACTTATATTCCAATTATAAAGATTATTTGTCTGTTATATCAAGAGCACAACCATGAATAGGAGACCACGGATCAAATCCCAAGAACATAATGGGAAATTAAAATTATTTCATTTTAAATCTCTAAAAGGTTTGATAAACCACAGTAGAATGGGGATGGACACCCTATTAAATATATCATATTACCATTAAGAGAAAAAAGAGACATTGTTTTTTCTAAATTATTTTCCTCTACCATAGCTTCAGCAGACTATAAATTCAGTTTATCTCTGATTGAAAATGTAAACGCCTGAGTAAAAACAAGTAATATCAAATGGTACCTTGCAATTTGACGCATGCCGACATAAAGGAGGTATAGGACATCGTTTGGGACATCTAGGAGGTTTTTGGTCCATTTCCGTACCACAAGGAACCTGGTAGAAAATCCACCACTCAGCACAATACATTTCAGGCCAGTTTTACTAAAAATTGAAGAAATCCAAGCACATAGGATCAAGTTCCAGAATATCATATTGTTAGAATTATTACCTATACCTATTGTATCATTAACCCTATGTGTAGGGTGTTGAGTGTGGGAAACTACCTACTGCCATATCTACTGTTGCATGTAATCATGCCTAGTATCTTAGAGTAGT
>Ga0214542_1012876_pt1 | contig 10460 bp, 8 predicted proteins | sample CNSS1metaG_FD_160096 | JGI IMG/M metagenome (GOLD analysis project Ga0214542, IMG submission 160096) | Root nodule microbial communities from cowpea collected in UCLA plant growth center, Los Angeles, California, USA - CNSS1 | ecosystem: Host-associated > Plants > Roots > Nodule | place: USA...
GTCATGTGCTAACAAATTGCCCCATAGTTGACCCATTTATACAGTAAGTATTTATAGAGCAAGGCTTTTTTATATATTTGGTTTTTCATTTAACATTAGATAACATATTTTACATGTTTCACATAGGGAATTTAGAGACATTATACGAATACAACTAAGAAGCCACGCACGATCTTCCTCTGTGATAGACAAAAAGGTTCATAAAGAATTTGTTGAGTGGTTTTCACGTTGTGTATGTATATTTTCTCTAGAAATCTTTGATTTATGAGTATGTTATAATTTATATGATTCTTACTTTTTGTGTTTTAGATAAGGAATGGATCATTTGATATCCATTCGGATGATTTAAAGTTCTTGGCCATGGGTCCTATTGATTGTGCAAAGCGATATAGTGCCTACAATGTTAATGGGTTCAAATTTCGTATATTGGAGCGTGATCTATGGCTTAAAATACAAAATAGTGGAGTGTTTGGTACATTTGGGATAAGGAGTTATGCAAGTAGTAGTGATAATCAAATGCAGTTTGGAGGTGTGTCGTATTATGGTCGATTGGTAGACATAATTGAGATAAACTACCATGGTCGATTCTCAATTGTTTTATTCAAATGTAACTGGGCTAATACAACTACTTCTAGAGGGATTATGAGTGATGAGTATGGATTTACATTAGTAAGTTTTGCACGCTTAATCCATACCGGTGATAATGATGATGACGAGCCATATATTAAGGCATTAGAAGCTCAAATGGTGTATTATGTAGATGATGAGTTGGATAAAAATTAGTGCATACCTATACATGTAAAGCCTATAGACTTATACAACATGGGTGGAGATGATGTTGACAATTTTCATGAATGTGAGCCATTTGAACAACAAAACCTAGAAATATTATTTTCTAACGATGGTGGAAATATACAACTAGCAAGGTTTTTTTTTTTGTTTTTTCCATTGTTGAGTCATTTTACTAATTCATTTTAAACTATAATCCTTCATTGTTTAATTTGATGTGTTTATCTTATTTGAAGACCACTGAAAGATGAAGAAAATATCAACCAAGAAGAAAATGTCAACCAATAAATCTTCTACATGGGAACATGTAGTTACACATGCAGTTGATCATCAATCTCATTCAGTAATTATGTCACTTCCTTAATAGGTTTAGTCTATGTATAGCTTATGCTTTTATATCAAAAAAATTATCATACCAAAATATGGAAAAAAAGAATAATATAAGATGGACATACTAACATAGTCTGGTGCTAGTCAATTGCAGTAGCTTGCTATTGAGGTCTTCAAGCATCGTCCTTGCACTACTGCAAGGGTCTGGTGCACCTCATCTAATGTAGTTTAAATGTTGGAGATTTCTCAGCTGAAGTCTTTGTGTTTTGTTTTTGATTTATATCTTTGTCAAGTTACTTCATGTTTTCTTTGTGTCTCCAATATCATTCTTTCATCAAATTTAGGATTTGAACCTTATTGTTTCAGGTATTTTTGGTTTCTTTGTGTAAATAACAAATGAAATCTAAAAAGGTCAGACTCCCTTGCCACATTAAGGACAATGTCACTTTAAGTGTGGGGGCGAGGTCTTAAAATTCTAAATGTTTGCCATTTATTTTTCTTTCTAGTTTTCTTAACCAACATCACTAACATTTTCTCTTTATTTTTAGTTGTTATGATTTTTCTGTAATTGCAGGTAGTTGTAGTTGATTTTTTTATCATATTTGTTTTGAAGTTGTTCTACATTCTGGTTTTAAATTCTGTTAGGTGTTTTCTTCCTGTTCTAAATTCTATCCAGTTGTTGTAATTGCAGGTAGCTGTATGTTGTTGATTTACAATTGTGTAGCTAGTTCAAAATTAGTTTACTAGTTAAAATTTTCTTTTCATTTTAATTTCTTCCTGCAGTATTATTTTAGGTGCATGGTTAAATTCTGTCTTTCTTGTTTTTTAGAATAAATAACTGTTATAATAGGATGCTTTGATGAATTTACATTTGCTAACATAGTTATTTTGTTGTTTTGAGAGTAGCATGGAATTTTTTTTTTTCAGATTTTCATAGTAAGTTTTTAATTCTATTGTTTTCAGTAACTAGCATGGTTTGTAATACTGTTTTTCTTCTTAGACTTGCTTTGATAGTGAATCTTAGGTGTAGATAGCTTGAGCCTTCATTTTAAGTCATTTAAGTATAAGGATAGAACTGGTTTACTGATTTAGTGCATTTTATGGTTCTATGCATATTGGTTTCATAGTTCTTGTTGTTTTTCACTTTTAGCTCAGTTTTTTTACCTTCATGTATCATTTAGTTGGTGTCGAGATAGTTTCATAACATTTCCATTTACTAGTTTGGTAATTCTAGCTTGTTTTAGCTTAGTTTAGCTTGTGTTTTAGGTCTCAGATAGTGTAATTCTGAGTTTTAAGTAGATTTTAGAGATTGAGTAGTTTCTTAGCTTTATGTTATCATTTTAAGTTAGGAGACCTTTTGAGTAGGTAGCAGTCACAATTTTGCGTTATAGATAAAGGATCGAAAATATACAAGCATTCAAGAATCAATTTTTTCATTGGAAAAACAAACATAATGATAGGAGATTTCAAGTTGTAGACATAACGATCAAGCCTCTCAAACTGGATCAATTCTTAAAGGCTATTTTGTTGTTATTCATTCTATTTCAGTTTGTTTCAATTCGGTAAAATAATTGATTAGTTGTCTAACCACCCATGTTGAACATGCAAATTGTGGGTGTGATTATTGTTTTATTTGTATGGATACAAAGCCAACCTACGATTTTGAATTTAATAATGCATTCCTTCATCATATACAATACACTACAATACGTTCAGTGTTAAACATTTCTCCCCTTCCTATAAAACACTCGATTCAAACACCTAAGATCCCAACATAAACATTGATTATAGTCTTAATCTATCAATAAACCAACTCAAAGCAGATTAATTGAAATCAAGAACTGCATAAATATACGTAAAAATTTAATATTCCTTAACAACTACAATCACTCATCATACAACAATAGCTTTTTCAAAGACTCCTACGCAGCTATAAGATATATTTTGACTTATGTATCTGTTTTGCTAGAAGTAAAAGAAAAGGTTTCATTGAGTATCTTCTTTTTACTGTTTTCCTTCCATTTCATGACAGAGGAAGAATGCAATTAGGCTTAATGAATTGTGTTGCACATACCAGGGTTCCTAACACACCAAAGGGGTTGAATTGGTTCAACCCCTATTCCTCTAATTACCATTCTGCTTCTCCATTCATTCAGTCTATCTGTGGCCTTGTAATGCATGAACTTTGAACTTGTATATATTTATAAACCTCGTCTGAATTGCAACATCATGACATACATCAGACACAAATTTATAACATGAATCTTTGGGTTAATGTAGGTATAGATGAAGATATGCGATGTTTGTTGAACAAAATAAAACTGTTTGATCTAAAATGTTTTAGCAAACAGAGAAACGAAGCATGCTAAGTTTTTCAAACCGATTTTCTTACCATAGTTTCGTAATTAAATGCATACCCAAGTTATCCAACTAAATGCATCAAAGTTGAAGCATACCCATTTTGGTCCGATTTCTTTAGCATGTGGTCTAAATAGACTTAAGTTATTTTTCTAACTTTATCAATTTTTATTTGTTGTCAGGAGACTTGAAGATGAACTTTTCAACCTCAAGTAAGTCTAAGTTAAAAACTGGAGTGAGTACTCATTCTTCAGTGCCTAGTACTCAACCTCCAAGACTTGAAGTACAAATTCCAACCCCAATTACACCTCAAGTAAATATCCAACAAGGTCCTACATTTTCATTTTCCCCTCCACTTCCATCTGCATCTCAAGTAAGTATTCAACAAGATCCTAAATATGCTTGCCCTCCACCTCCATCTGCACCTCAGCCAAGTAATTTGTTTTATCATATTTCATGAATAAGTATTATGTATATAATATGTTTTACATTAGATTTTGTATATATCAATTTGATTTTATATTCAGTTTTAGGAATATCTAACCAATTTATTTTCAGGAACCTTGAAAGTGAGGATATCTTCAACTAGCCAGCCCCCAATTGTGCCTCAATCTAATTCTCAGCCACCATATCAATCATTTCATGTATCTGAACCAACAATACCAACTACATCACATTCATATTCTGAAATTGAAGAGGAAGAAAATGAGGAGACTAAGTTGCAAGTAGATGAACAAAGGCCTGCAACCCGAAAAAGAGCATGGTTTGTTAATGTTATTGGTAAGCAACTATATACAAAGTACTACATAATATATTATACATATATTTGTCTTTATAATAAATTAGTAACAATTATTTTCTCACATTCCGTAGATGATCAAGGAAAGAGAATTACAAAATAACTACGAACCAATGATGTGTGGCATTTACCTCCTAATGAAAGGATTGTTGTGCAGTGGAATAATGAGGGTCAACCAATTGCAGATGGTGGAGCATTATTGAATAGGTTCTTAGGTAGCATTGCAAGAAACTCTAATTCTCTTCCTATTAGTTACTCTAGTTGGAAGAAGATTCCTAAAGATTATAAAGAAGACGTACTTAAGAATACTATTCAGGTCAACATTGTAAAAGCTTAATGTATGATTTAATTATACTATAACTCTTGTTAATTTTAATTGTTTTATGTTTTGAAGGCTAAGTTTGATGTCAATTCCGATTTCATATAAGCCACATCCTCAAATCACTTAACATAAAGTGGAGAGACCACCAACAAGAATTGTGGCAACTTAGAAATGATGGAACACGTACTAGAGATGAATTGATCGCAATGGTTCTAGCAGGAATAGATAGAGATCATTAGGCTTCTTTTGTGGATTATCGACTAAATTAAAAAACAAAGGTATATTGAAACTATTTTTCATCAACATCGTTCAAGTTAATGATTATTAATTTTTATACGTTGATGATTAGGAGCATGCTTTGAAAAATAAAGATAATAGGTCAAAGCAAACCATTGCGCACACATGTGGATCTAAGAGCATTGCAAGGAAAATAGATGAAATGGTGACAATACTACATATCTTGATGTGAACTTTTTGTTTCAATTTTTGGCTCTATGTGTCATATTTTTTCTTTAATTTTATAGGAAAAAGAGTGTGGCCACAAGGTTAGTAGAGGAGAGGTATGGATAGCAACACATAAATATGCTAATGGAGCCTTTGTGAGTGATGAAGCGAGGGAAATCGGTGTAAGTTCAATTCTAATAAAGTCTATAATTGTCAATCATACTTTGTGTTATTTTAATTAGTTTCTTCTTATGTTCTTTATAGGAAAAAAATTCAAGTATATGAATCAACATCATCATCATCATCTGTATCAAAAGAAATGTCAAGTACTGATTCCTTAGCTTTTGCTTTCGGAAGCCAAGAACATTGTGGACGTGTTAGGGGTTTGGTTTGGGTCCTTGCCCATCTAAAGTGTTTGGCTCCAAGGGTCATTCATATAATGAAACATCTTTAAGTTATCCTTCTAAGACTCAATTACAAAATCAGGTTAATTTTTTAGTTTTGATCATGATGCATTACTTTTATCAAATTTGACGTTTGAATATGTTTAAAGTAATATGTTATGTAAACCAAGACTATCAAAAGAGCTCTATTTTTTTTCTTCAAAAGTAGAAAATAAGAGTTATTTTCTCTATTTTGATTATTTTGATTAATTTTGTATTTTAAAATAGGTTTCTACGTTGACAACCCAACTCAATGAAATAAAGGCAATGGTTAATTTTTTGGTACAAAATTATCAAGGAGAGTTGCCTTGTGATTTTACTATGCATCATGCACCAACAGTAATATTTATATCTTGATTAAATTAATATATGTTTGATATTATTATTTGGAAAGTTATTAATTATCATTAATTTTTATATGTTAGGTATCTGATCAAGGAAGTGTTCCTAACGAAGAAACAAATTATCAACATCCAACACTGCATTAGATATTTTTCGTTTACTTTTGGAATTTGTGAACAAATATGATTCTAGGAAACTTTTGGTTAATTTTGGTTTATTGTAGGTAGATAGTGCACTGCTTATTATGTCACTGTCCTTCAAATGCTACCTCTCCAACACTTATTATGTTAAGAGCCATTATGACTGCTAGTCCACTATTGGTACCATTTGAATGAATATTCGTATTGGTACCATTTGAATGAATATTTGTATTGATTGCTTATTTTGAAGTGGCCTTGAAGGTTTTGCTTATTTGTATTGATTGGTACCAAAATGTTAAGTAATAAATAGAAAATTCTATAGAAGGTTTTGCTTCTTCATTTTCAAATTGTCCGTTCTTCATTTCATTAAAATTACACAAAACATAACAAACAACTTTAAACAGCTGAGAACATGTAATTACAGCTAAGAACATGTAATTATAGAAAAAGGAATATCATTCCTTCATTCATGTAATTATTCAAGCTAGCCAATGGCAATTACAACCCATTAAAACCACTACATTTATTACAATCAGAACACCTATCACAACTAATGACAGTTGCATCTGTTTCTTCCAAATACTCAATGAATTTTCCATATAAGCGATCTTCTGCCTTTGCCTAACGATAATAGCATCTCGCTCATTAGCACCCTCTTCGTAACACCATTTGAAAAAGTTATAGCCCAAAACATCTTCACCACGTCTCTGCAAAACAGTAAAACAAGATGAAAGTGAAACACTAAGAAACAAACCTTAAAGTTCGCGCAACCCCAAAATTGTTTACCCAAGTTCTTTGTAGTTCTAGTTGTGCGAACCACTGCAATGCCTCCGCAATCGCAAATTGGGGGTGAGACTAAAACCCTAGAACCACCATGGCATGAATTGCAAGTTCGGTGAACCCAACTATTGCAAGAAGAGGAAGATGCCCCACGAGACATTCCTTTTCAGCTGAAGATGGATGGAAGACAACCACAATTCAAGAACACACAAACCCTAACTTTCAATTATAAAATCTGGTCTATACATACAGTGGAAACGAACATGTCACTGAACAGCAATCCACGTCACACAAAACAACCATGCTGGCCACTGTTCCGTTAACAATTTAGACGGAGTTAACGAAAAAGAGTTAATTGAAAAAATATAACGAAAGGTAGGACCAAATTGAAAACAATTTCAAAAGTAGGACCAAGGTGAAAAAGGTTAACCAAAACTAGGACCAAATGACTATTTAAGCCAAAATAAAACAATCATACGTGATTTACAGTCAATGACAACGACTCAATTAAAATATAAAAAATAATAAGTACTTAATAGGAGAATTTTTTTTAATAGAGAATTGATTAGAAATACTTAAGTTTTAAATAGTTGTTTTTTTTATATTTCATGTGAAGAGATGTAAACAATAATAATGCAAAATATATATCTACTTTAAAGTTTATATAAATTTCAATGTTTTTAGAAATACCCAAATATATTATACATTTAAAAATAAAAATATATACATATATCTATTTGAAGCTAAATTGACGAAAAAGACAATTTTTTACTCATTTTTCTAACAAAGGTATAATGAAGAATGGGTGGGAGTGTGATTTTTTTTCATTGGATGATTAAATTTTTGTTATGTTTATTTATTTTAATTGTATATATGTATTTGGAGAATTGTTGTTGTAATATTGAACTTTTTTCTTTGCTTGAATTTCTAATTACAAGGCAAACTAACTCAGTTTTTTAAATAAAATTTAAATTTTTTAACTATTTTAAAAAAAGATCAAATATTCTTATTTATCTAGTAATAAAATAAGTACATTACACACTAACCTTGTGTTTGAATGAAGTATTTTAACAATTCTAAGAAATTGAAATGCATTGCATTTAAAATTCTTGCAATTGAATTTCTTTCATTCTCTAAATAATCTGTTTGGATAGAGTAATTGGAATACCATACATTTCAATTTCTTGTTTAGATAAAATAATTGAATTTCTCATATGAGATAAAATTTCATTTTAATAATATTTATTTTAATATATAAATTTTGAAATTAAATTTAACAAATATTATTGTCAACTTAAAATATTTAAATTCGGTCAAATTTCGATCGAGTCAACTCGATCAAATTCAACCAAATTTTGGCCAGTATAAACACAGTCCAATTTGGCCAAATTTATGTTAGAGCCAATTCGGTCACATTCAACCAAATTTCAGTTGGTGCTAACTTGACCAAATTTTTCAAAATTTTGGTCGAAATCAACTCGACCAAATTTGGACGAATTTAAGACTATGTCTTCTCAGCCTGACCCGTATGGGTCATTGGGTCCGTTTGGGTCATCTGGTATGCCTGGCATGTCTGGGTTGTCAGGCTCATTTTGGTAGTCGGGCCTACTCGATCTACCTTGATCGTTGACCCGCTCGACCCGTCCGTGTCGTCGAGTCTACCCAACCTGTCTGGATTGTCAGGCTGGCTCGACCCATGTATGTCGTTGGACTAACCTGACCTGTCTAGGTCATGTGGGTCGTTTGGGCCAAATCGTTTGGGCCTATTCGCAATTTCAATTTCCTTTTAATTTCTCCAAATAAATGAATTACTCTCTTAAATTGCCTTATCCAAACATACCATAAAAGTATTTAGTAATAAAAGAAATACCAAAAGTATTTGACCTTATTCTGAAATAAAAGAAGTTATGGTTGATAGTAAATTAATTTTGCAAAAAAGTTGTATATTTAATATTATTGCAACTTCCTCATTTAAAAAAAATAACTAATATTCTTTTGCTAAGATAAACAAGGATGTTTACTTATATAATTAGGTAGTTAATTGTAATAAGTGATGGCATTCTTCCTTTTGAAGTATACTTGCATAAATAATTATTAGTACTAGTACTATTTTTTTAAAATAGTTATAGATAATAATATAAATATATTGCTAATTATAAATATAAGGGAGATTAAGATTATGTCGTGGAAATAACTAAAATTTATTATTTTTAATATTGAGATATTATGTCTAAATTTTTGTGTTTTATTTTTATAAGTAGTGTGAAGTTAAGGGAGTGCATGTGATATTGAAAAATAATAATTTGAAACAACTCAAATGAAATGTAAGACTACTAGATATGTGGTCGAGTGATGGAGAGTCTAACCATTGAACCGAAGAATTGAGAACTCCACCTTACCAAACTTGATAACCCTAACAATTACTCAACATTTTGTGATAGGTGGAGCTATATCAATATTTTATAGTTAATATTTGTTTTTGATAAAGAGAATATGTACTAGATATCAATATGAGTACCCAATTACTTCTTGACTCTTTTTTTTTATATCTTTGTTGCATATGGACATGAATGGCTCATGAAGATAAAGGATCCTCCTATATTACTTAATATCATGTGGGAATGACTTAGATGTACATTATGTGCTAATCAATAAACTGTTAGAAAAAGATTACTCAAATAATACTAATAATAATAAAAATATGAAATAATATAATAATAATAATTAGAGCAATAATAATACTAAGACAATATATAAAACAATGAATATTAATCAGAGATCAACAATTATAATAATAATAATAATAAATAAAAAATAAAAGATAAGGAGTAGAAATATCCTGGGTTGAGGCACGCATAGCGCTATCCTTAGAGAGAAAATGCCCTTGCTGCACAGGGCTAAACAAATACACACTTATATGTGTTTTAAATCATATGCGTTTCTCTCCCAAGATACAACAACCCGTCAGATCAATCGAGTGTAGCGAAGGATCTCCGAACCTTATGAACACCACTGTCTTAAAGATAATATAGAGAAGAAAAGAAGAACATTTTAGAGAAAACTCTAATATTTGTTGTCTTTGTTGTTGTGTCTTTCCCCATGCACCTAGGTGGTATTTATAGGTAGAAAATGGAGACAAAGAAGTAAATAGTAATAAGAATATAGCAGTTAGTCATAAAAACCATTAACCCATAAATTAAAGGTCTATAAAAACTTCAGTAACAGTAGAATTTTTTATTTTAATTATTTATTTTTTAAATTATAATAAAATATTTCCAACAATCCCCCACATAATTTAAAAAATAAAATAAAACAAATATATTATCTTTTAAAACAAAATATTGTAGTTCAGTGTAAGGACCCTTTCGGGTCTGACCCTTACACCTAGTGCTTATAAACTTCCACCCGAGAAAATGTAGAGACTTGATTGTCTTGAACTACATCCCCTGTGGTCGGGTTTTAGTAAATAACACATACAATATCGGTGTTCATTATATGTTCTAATCAGTGGGTGCACGTTACGGCCTTGTGCATGTATCTTGTTTCATGAGTCTCACTTAGAGACTTGCCCATGTCTCATAATGGTGGCCCCACCATCACACTCACTAGGTAAACCCTCAAAGGGTGGTTTGTGACTCACACCCCTACAATAATTGTCATTGGGTTTATTAAGAGGTATTTTATAAAATAAGCATAATAATGCACATACCTCA
>Ga0214542_1012877_pt1 | contig 10459 bp, 5 predicted proteins | sample CNSS1metaG_FD_160096 | JGI IMG/M metagenome (GOLD analysis project Ga0214542, IMG submission 160096) | Root nodule microbial communities from cowpea collected in UCLA plant growth center, Los Angeles, California, USA - CNSS1 | ecosystem: Host-associated > Plants > Roots > Nodule | place: USA...
AGGTGCATGAATACTAGTTTTCTAACTAGGTTGATGAAATCTGTCTTATTTTATTGTGATGACCTGTTTGCTCACAAGTGATGACCTGTGCTGCATTTTGTGCAATAATGTGGTTTGACTCAATTTTTTGAACTCATACTATAGCAGTCAATAGTTGATTATGGGGTGATTCACTTTGGGTAATATGTGTTGATTTGTAATAATTTCTTTCATGTGGTTTCATACCCAAGTGGGTTAAACATGTCTGATTTGTTGGTGATGACTTGTGTGCATCCAAGTGATGACTTGTGCTGCATTTTTTGCAATCATGTGGTATCACTCAATTTTTTGAACTTCCATATTATATTAGTCAATAATTGATTATTGGGTGATTCACTTTGGATAATCTGAGTTCATTTGTAATTATCTCTTTGATGTGGTTTCATAGCCAAGTTGATTACACTTGTATGATGTATGGGTGATGACCTGTTTGCTCACAAGTGATGATCTGTGTTGAATTTTTTGGAAGCATGTAGTATGACTCAATTTTTTGATCTTTCATGTCATACCAGTCAATAGTCGATTATGGGGTGATTAAGTATGGGTAATATGTATTGATTTGTAATTATTTCTTTCATGTGGTTTCATACCCAAGTGGATTAAACATGTCTGATTTGTTAGTGATGACTTGTGTGCACTCAAGTGTTGACCTCTGCTGCATTTTTTGCATATGTGATAAGTCTTTTGTGCACGAGTGGTAGTTGATGACCTTGGCAGTATTGGGAAATTTAATTGGGGTCGAGTGGTGTATGAGTATGTGGTTGGCAGTATTTGTGAAGCTAAATTGTTCTTGAAGGAGAAACAAAGTACCAAACACTTCCATGTAGCTGGATGTGTTTATTTGTTACACGTAGTGTATGTTAAATTAATTTCAAACTCGTTTGATCACTTTAAAATATTTGTTTGTGAGTTTTGACTGATTTTGATTACAATTGTGGCAGTTATGGTCTTTTGACCATTTTTTGATTCCGAATTTAAAGGATTTTCAACGCACGACCAAGTTTCCGAGAATCTTGCATTGGATGGAAATGAAAGCAGGGGACAATGTAATTAAAAGGAGTTTGACAAATAACATTGTAAGTTGGGTATTTTGTTGTACGATTTTTTTTTAAATGTGTCATTTATACTTATTGAAGGTTGTTGTGAATTGTTTCAGGTTGTTGCAGATGTTGCTGCCTCTACAGAAGAGCTGACCAATTCCTTCGTTAAAGAAGGTTTTGAGGTATATGGATGTCGAAATAAGGGTACTAAAATAGTTGACTTAATTAAAGCTGTTGAACATCAAGAAAGTGTGCTAGAGGAATTGCAAAAAGAACTTGTAGACTTGAATGCAATGATAATTGAGAGGAAGAACCAACGCTAGCATCACGAGGGCAAACTGAAGTTTTCTGAGTTGGGTGAACCAAGTGTTGGTGATTTGCAAACACCTAATTCCAACCACCTCAAGGGCTTTGTTGAGTTTGGCGATTTTGGTGAGAGGGGTCATGTGGAAGAAGTTCATTTTCCAAATCAGGAAGCACAAGAATCCGAGCAGAGCAACATGTATGTGCGACGAAGGGATGGTCCTCGGATGCGTGTCAAGAGTATGGTAATAAGAACTCCTTTTGCAACATTTAGTAGGAGGAAGCGCCATAAGTAGTTGATTTAGAAAACCGTTGTGTTTGTTGTAGTTAGGATTTATATTGCTAACTTTGGTATTTTTTATGTTTAGACTTTGTGAAAGTGATTTATGACAATTTTTTTGTTTGGCTTAGTGATTGATTTATGAAATTTTGAGTGGTTTATGTGAAGTTATAGTTGAATGTTGTTTATCCTAATTTTCATTGAGTGCAAATAAAGTTTATAGCAGGTGAACAGTTAATATGTATGTGGTCAGAAATTTAGTAATATTGGTTACCACACAAATCACAAATAAGTAATTATGTGCAAGATGTTGTTCACAGGTCAACACTTAATATATGATTGATCTACATTTAAAAATCTGAGAGTTATCATGTCTTCAATGTTTTACCAATTATAACACACCTGATTAATATATAATATGTGATGTACAACTTGCGTACTAAATAGCCCATACCAAAATTGATGTTGTTCAAAAAAAGTTTACTCTAATTTCATACCAGATTTTTTGTACATGTGCAAATTTTTTGGACCAGATCACTACTTAATAGTTCTTGAGTCATCATATAATTTGAATACAGATAAAAAGAATATCATGTTGGAGTTGTGGATGAATTATCCCACACGTAGTTTGTTGTTGTTCAATATGTTTCATATACGCAATTAAGGTGTTATATTTCATTAAGTATTTAAAATTATCAGAGTTGTGATGTTTTTCCTCTTTTATCAATTATCACACACCTACTTTGGTAAGGTTTTTATTCGTTGAATATATGTTAGCAGAGACCACGAATTTGGAAGGTGTGCAAAATGTCTATTGTAGGTCAGCACTTAATACTTGATTGATAAACATTTATTATTGTGAGTGTTGGCATGTACGTTATGTTCCACTTGTACCACAATTTCTCCACACCTTCATCATGAGTAGTATCCTACATTATATTTTACTCTATTTATATGATTGACTGTAAGTGAGGTTCATACTAAATCCTTTTTCATAGATTAAAAATTTTCAAGGTGTGCAAAATCTTTATCGGTGATTAACAGTTAATAGTACATAGATAATCATATAATAAGTTTAACTGGCAGCGAATTACATGGATATCAAATAGGAGGTGTGGACTAAGATCATCAACTTTTGTTGTTGAACTGACAGTGAATTACATGGATATCAAATTGATAAAATAAGTTTAATATCATACATGTAGTAGATCCTTCCAAACACGTAGTATCATGAAAATTAAAATTAACAACAAAAACACAAAAGTTAAAAATAAATAGCCTAAAAATTGAAGACATTAAACAATCAACAAAGGACAATTTATTTCCAATGCGTTGTCCACCTCCAAACACCATCTAAATGGTGTTGCTTGAATCCGCTTACGGTGTGTGTCTTTTAGTACATTGTTTACTTCAACAATGTACTTGCTTTCGCACCTATGCACAATTCGCACCTATAGCACCATGAAAAAAATATTATTTATTATAAATAATAAAAAAAATTAAATCACTTAATGATTCCAAATATACCTGATCATCATTTTTCACCACCTTCGTCTTTTTCCCTTTATTGCCTGCTTCCGGACTACATTTGCGTTAGCGTTTACTAGACATCTTACTTAAAATTCCTAAATAACATACCAAGTTCATTGAAATTCATCAAACACATATCTACAAAGGAGCACATATAACTGAAACTTGATCAGATGCACCAAAGTAAATCACTTCATAAACAAGTATTGACTGGTATAACAAGAAAGATAAAAAAAATTGATTGATAACATGCTTGCAAAAATGCAACAGAGGTCATCACTTGTGTGGACACAAGTTTTCACCAAAAAATCAGACAAGTTTAATCAACCTGAGTATGAAACCACATGATAGACATTATTACAAATGAATACAGTTTACCCAAAGCTAATCATCCCATAAACAAGTATTGAGTCATACCACATGCTTCCAAACAATTCAACATAGATCATCACTTGTGAGCAAACAGGTCATCACCCATACATCATACAAGTGTAATCAACTTGGCTACGAAACCACATCAAAGAGATAATTACAAATGAACTCAGATTATCCAAAGTGAATCACCCCTTAATCAATTATTATCTAGTATAATATGAATGTTCAAAATATTGAGTGATACCACATGATTGCAAAAAAATGCAGCACAGGTCATCACTTGGGTGCACACAAGTCATCACCAATAAATCAGACATGTTTAACCCACTTGGGTATGAAACCACATGAAAGAAATTATTACAAATCAACACATATTAACCAAAGTGAATCACCCCAAAAACACATATTAACTGCCATAGTATGAGTTCAAAAAATTGAGTCAAATCACATTATTGCAAAAAATGCAGCACAAGTCATCACTTATTTGCACACAAGTCATCACACAAAAAATAAGACAGATTTAATCAACCTATTCAGAAAACTAGTACTTGGTTGATTAGAAAGTTACTTCTACTTCAACTTCGACTAATTTCACATCCAAAGTAAACCCAACAACGAACAATCATCTACTTCAAATGCAAAAAATCAAAACTTTGGTTTTGTTAAACACTAAAACAAACCCTAAGACAACAAATAGAAAAAAAATCGTCATACCTCCAATCTCCTACAAACCCCGTCCTTCGTAGAACTGCAACCTTTGAAAACAATGGTTGAACAATGGAGGAGACGCTTCGTCACAACTCCCTTTCACAGCAAACGCCCTCCCTTTCACAGCAAACGCCCGTCGTCAATAAAGCCCCGTCGTGAACAAATCCTGTTGTCAACAAACCCCGTCGTCCGCAAACCCTAAGCCTTTCAAGGTTTAGCCGCCACAGAGATTCCGCCACACTGTGCTATCTTCTGCGCTCAACGTCTTCTGCTATCTTCCTTCGCCAGACGAACCACTCCAAAAATCATTGTCGTTGCTGGTGACAAGAGAAACTACGACTGCGACGACAGAAGGGGGTGAGAAGAGAAACTACCAGTGAGTGCGGGGGAGAAAGGAGAAAATGTTCAAATTTTCGACTAAAAAACCCTTCGCCATCTAGAACCACTCCTTGCCGGTGAGAAGACAAACGGCGACTGTGCGGAGAGAAGAGGGTGAGAAGTTTCTCTTCGAGTGAGTGCGCGGGAGAAAAGAGAATCTGTTCAACTCCTCCACTAAAAGCCACGTTTGATCTTAAAATGGTTTTATAAAATTAATTTTAATTTAAAAAATAAAATCCACCTGTGCATGCCACCTCATGGAGTCAAATAAGGGGTCAGAATATGGAGTCAGGGTATCATTTTCCTTTTAAGAAAATGAGGATCAAATTGAAACAACGAAAAACTTGAGAATCAAACTGAAATTTTATGACAAATAGAGGGACAAAAAAGTAATTTAACCTAATTTATTTTAGTTTCACAAAATAATAGTCACTATAACTCATTTTATAGGGTGGTTACAATTACAAGTTTTAAGAAAACATTAACCCTTCTTAATTACACATTAATTCATGAAGTTCAGATTTTTTGCTGAGTTTTTTTTATGTCTTTTATTCAACATTAAAAATATATTTTACTTAAAAAAATTAATATATTTTAAAATTTCAAAACTAATGGCTATCAAGATATTTTGAAGATATAGCGGTAGAGAATCTAAGCTCCTACAATTATAGTCCATATTTAATTCTTTAAAGTCATTTTGACATTGTGTTATTTTATTCTTACTCTTGACTAAATATTTTCAATAGAAAATTAATTACTAGGTCATAAATTTAGAAAATGTAGAAAAATTAAAACATATCAGTTAAATTAGTGAACATTTTATTACAACAAAAACTTTTAAAATTTCTAAATTCAAAATTGATTATGGAATTTCTTTTCATAGATCCCACTTGTCATGTTTTCATAATGCATAGTATTTTGAAGGTAAAATATTAAACCGGAGCCAACGGTCACGAAATTGAGCAAACAAGATAAATATCGAAAAACTTTATCCACACAAAATATACTCATAAAATATAAATTCATAATTAAATATAAAAGATATTTTTTCGGTAATTCAACTTGCCACTGGCTTCTTATACAATATATTTTAAAGTAAAAATACTTGTTCATATATCAACCTAAATACCTCCAGGAACTTAAAACTAAAGCAATAAGATATGTCCTTCACAGAAATAAAATAAAATAAAATAAATACCAACTTGAACACAAGAAAAAATATTTAATAATCATAAGTTAAAAAATATTTTTAGGTTATTTTTTCATATTTTAAACTATATTTAAAAACATGTTACAATTGTCAAATGAACATTATCTCATCCAAAAACAAATGTACGTGTAACATGTAAGCGTAACTGAACTTTCCTATATTTCTCTACCCATGACAACATTGGAAGAGGTTCCATAAATAGCAATGTTCTTTCTCCTCCTTTTCTTTCGGCTATTTCTCTATTTGTGGCTTCTAAAGAGACTTTTTGGTCCAAAGAAAAAACGAACTTTCACTTTAATCATTTTTGTTGGCCAAAAGAGTTTTCTCTGAAATCACCAACACCAATGCAAGGGTGTCTGTCGGTAAAATCTTTCAACTTGCATCATCACCCAACAATATCTGTGACTTTTGTACATGGTTGTTAATGTTGAGGGAAATATGAATTCCTTCTCATCAATGGGTATCTGCAAATTGAATTAAATTCCTATTGAAGGAGGATAGAAAACGAACCAAAGGGATATCATAAAAAAAAAAAAAAGTGAATCATGATAAATGTAAGTATCTTTGTTGTTTAATGAGAAAAGGGGTTTGAATTGAGGATCCCTTAGGAAGAATGCATTATGGCTTTTCACCTTACCTTTAGATCACAATCAGTGCCAAACCCAGGCCAAGGAGCACCTTTAGTGGAGAGAATATCAGAGGAGCCTTTGGCATTGCCAAACAAAAGTGCCCAAAGCACTGTGACATGCATCTACCAAGCGAATGTTGCAGGGTGTTGGAGAAACGTGTCAGTGTTGTGGTGCAAAAACCTGATGAACCACACGCTAAACCTGAAGGTCGATAGCACAGGAGGTGAGTTCAGTTACACTTGCAAGATAGATGTGAAGCCTTGGTACTTTTGGAACAAAAAAGGGTACAAATCTTTTGAGGTTGATGGGCACCAGGTGGAGGTGTATTGGGACCTTCGGTCGGCGAGATTCTCCGGCGGGGCCCCCGAGCCGGTGAGCGATTACTACGTTGCAATGGTGTCAGAGGAAGAGGTTGCGTTGCTGCTGGGGGATTACAAGAAGAAGGCGTACAAGAGAATGAAGATGAGGCCAAGCATTGTTGAGGCAATGTTGTTGGTGAAGAGAGAAAGTGTTTTTGCGAAGAAAAGTTTTGCAACCAAGGCCAAGTTTGATGAGAAGAGAAAAGAGAGTGACATTGTGGTGGAGAGCTCAACGTTTGGAAGCAAAGAGCCTGAGATGTGGATCAGCATTGATGGGATTGTGTTGATTCATGTCAAGAACTTGCAGTGGAAGTTCAGGGGGAACCAAACAGTTATGGTGAACAAGCAACCTGTGCAAGTTTTTTGGGACGTTCATGACTGGTTGTTTAGTGTGCCTGGCTCAGGGCCTGGCCTTTTCATTTTCAAGCCAGGGCCTGTGGAGGCTGAGACTGAAAGAGATGAGAGACTCAATGAGGGTTGTGACAGTGATAATGGTAGTTGTGCCAGTGGCTATTATTCAACTCTCAGCTATGCTCCCTCCGAGTCTTGTCTTGTGCTTTATGCCTACAAACTTGACTGAGACTCCAAATGTGTAAATGTAAGACTTGAATGGGGGCAAATTGTAGCAAGGATGTAAAGTTTAGTTCCATCTTTTCTTTTTCTTTGGAGGCTGCCCTTTAATTTTGTATAGTGAATTGCATCGTCCTTTCTATCAACCATTTTATGCTCAAATTCACCATATCACTTACATTTAACACTATTTTCATTTCTTTTCTCTTCTACTTTCCTTCTTCATGTAGAAATCAAAAAAATATATTAAGAGGATTGTTTATTATTGATTGTATAAAAAATGTTACAAAAAATGTTTTATATAATACACAAAGCTAATCTTACAAGCCACAAGTAAATACACATAAAACATGAGTCTATGGTAACATTTCCATCAAAGTCACAATGTTACGACTAAGTGCAGTAATAATTTGTCAAATAAAAAATAAAAAACGTAAAACGGATAGAGTGTTGCTTGATAAATACATATGTAATCTATAGAGTCGAATCAACAAATGATAAAGATATAGTGTCAAGTTGAAGATGATGACAAGTAAAAGGACAATATGTTTCAATATTTTTGGTTCGCTCATTTAAAAATAGAGTTGCGAGCAATATGAATAGTACTATTGTCATAATGTAGAGGCGTAGGGTCTTTCAAATAGACACTCATATCTACAAGTAACCAATGTAGCCAAATAATCTCACAAGTAGTCAAATTCATGGCGTGATACTCAACTTCTATGGACGATCGAGATGTAACATTTGTTTCTTACTCTTCCATGATTTAAGTGAATCACTAAGAAAAATACACCACCCAATAGAAGATTTCCGATCATTAGGATCACCATTCCAATCTGCATCACAATAATCGCACAAGTCTAAAGACGACGTACAAGAAAGCTAAGGAGACTCAAACTGAATGCCCCAAAGAAACCTAAGAATACAAAGAACAACACCCCCAATGAACTGTTGTTGAAGATGAAACAAACTGACTAACAACATGAACATCATGTGCAATGTTTGGACGAGTCACAGTAAGGTAAACCAAACTCCCAACAATAGTTCGATATAAAGTATAACCAATTAAAGGAACATCATTTGTACTATACCTAGGCGATCAGGACTGATATGGCTAACTACCCAATCTGAACCGCCTATGACTAGTCCTATCATAAAAAGAATAAATGGTTAGTTAACTACACAAAATAACAACACATACATAACGGCTAACGCCGCATACTCCAAAGAATAACACACAAGTAAAAGCCACCAACTTCAAACTTAGGAAATCACAGTGGGGCTTCTAGTATCAGATCACAAACATGGAACTTGGGCCTGGCCCAGTCAAAGCCTGAACATTGGCCCAATGCAATAGAGAGGGGCCCAACCCATAAAGGGGTTAATATCTCTATAAATACATGTGGAACCCAACAATTAAAGGTATGCTTTCATTAATTCACTAATCTGTGATTTGATTTTTGAGAGCCTTTGCTAACTTGATCGTCAGAGTCCTTTCCGCAGGTAACCCCCTAATGGTCCAATCCGCCAACACTGAAAGAGGACATACCCAAACCAAGGAGCAATTAGTCCGAGAAGTCGACGACGATTAGGGTAAGATATGATTTGTGCTCCCTGATATTCTGTTATTGTTTCCACAGGAACATCATCTGATAGGGAATATCGTACACTTGTCTCAAGAAGAGTATCAATAATCTTTTGTCAATAAGTTAAGCACGTTTAAATAGCTCAGAAATATACTTAAACTCAAACAAAAGATAACCTTTGGAAGAAGAAGCAACCTCAATACCTAAAAAGTAACGCAATACACTCAAATCTTTCATAGCAAAACAATGGGATAATGTAGTTTTTAAAGATGCAATTCTATCAAGATCATACAGTAATAATCATATCATCAACATATAAGGATAGGAAAATACGTTATGCATTGGTTTTTCTAACAAATAAAGCTTAATCATGATGACTAGCAACAAAACCAAGAGAAACAATTATTGTAGAAAACTTCTGAAACCAAGCATGAGATGCTTGCTTAAGAACATAAAGGCATTTAAGTTTGCAAACTTCACCATATTTTGTGAAAGACACCATGTGGTGGAGTCATGTAGACTTCCTCGAGTAGATCCCCAATTAAAAAGACATTCTTCACATCCATTTAAAAAATCTTCCCATTGAAAAATATAAGCAACAATAATTAAGGTACGAACAATAGTCATCTTGATCACAAAAGCAAATGTTTCCTCGTAATTCATGTTATACTCTTGGGAATATCATTTAGCAACAAACTTAGCTTAATACCTTTCAATTGAGCCATCTAATTTTGTCTTGATTTTGTTTACCTAACGAGATTCAATAGGACGTTTTCCTGGTGGTAATAGAACTAAATCTCATGTATGAGTCTGATGTAGAGTAGTAAGTTCCTTAGCCATAACATTATGCCAAAGTGGATCACAGACAACCTCTCTATTTGATGAAGGCTCATGAAGGCGATGAATAGAGGCCATAAAAGCATAAAATAAACCAGAACAAAAGGAATTAACAAAATCTGGTAGTTGAGTAGACTTACAATTACATTGGGTCTAACAAGTGGCAGAGGAGCCATAACCTCAACAAATGATTGAGCAGGCATAGTAGGGGAATCAACAGGTAAAACCTCTAGTGCAGTGTCTGTAATTGGTTTAATAATTGACATTATCATGTTTTTATTTTATTTATTTTTATATCTTATTGTTATTTTCTAAGATTTTATTTAACATTTTAGGTTTTATTCAAGAAAAGTGGAAAAGATAAATGTGTGGATTATATTTTGCAAGTGAAAATATCAAAGATTTGGGAAGATTATTAACAAAATGAGTGGAATATTGAATATTCAAAGATTATCAACAATATCACATATCCACAAAGTTGGTTACTCAAATTATAAATCAAAATAATTGCAAGATAACTCAAAGATATGGAATCTCCAAAGATTAAAAGATATATATATATATATATATATATATATATATATATATATATATATATATATATATATATATATA
>Ga0214542_1012878_pt1 | contig 10459 bp, 10 predicted proteins | sample CNSS1metaG_FD_160096 | JGI IMG/M metagenome (GOLD analysis project Ga0214542, IMG submission 160096) | Root nodule microbial communities from cowpea collected in UCLA plant growth center, Los Angeles, California, USA - CNSS1 | ecosystem: Host-associated > Plants > Roots > Nodule | place: USA...
CTGAAAAATGCATCTCCTAAGCCTTCTATTTATAGGCTAAAGTGAGACCAAGGAGTCTCCAAAAAGTTGAGGGAAAAAGGAGTCTAGAAAGTTAAATTTTGGAGCTAAAGAGGAGCATGTGGGAGGTGTGACTTGCCACCTAAGCAAGTCACACTTGTCTTGCCATGGGAAGCTAACTCTCATACTTGGAGAGCAAGTTTGAGAAGCTTCTAGGCTTTTCTAGAGTAGACACACTACTCTTGGCCCATTTGGCCAAATTCCCCCTTTTGGTCCAAAATTACTTCTAAAGCCCAATTTCTTCTAAGGCCCAATACATGGCCCAAAGAAAACCCTATTCTACTGAGCCCAAAATACAAAGCCCAAAATAAAATCCTAATCTAGTATTTAAACAATTTTGGCCCAAAAGATAAAAGCTTGGGCCTTGTCAACAGTTGAGGACCACTCTTCTTGTCTGCATTTGGCCAAGGCTGGCGTTTGTCATCAACATTTGGCCACTCTTCTTGTATGCCAAGTTGTCCAAATGCGAGTTCTGGATGGATGAAGTTCAGTTTTTGGGGCATGTGATATCTGCACAGGGCATTGCAGTTGACCCAGCGAAAGTTGAGGTAGTAGTTAAGTGGGAAAGTCCCAAGTCTGCGATAAAGATAAGAAGCTTTGTGGGGTTAGTTGGCTACTATAGGAGATTCATAGAGGGATTCTCCAAGATAGTGGCGCCCCTGACACAACTCACTCGAAAAGGTCAACCCTTCACTTGGATGGATAAGTGTGAGGAGAGCTTTCAAGAGTTGAAGTGGAGACTGACTAGTGCTCTGATACTAGTGATCCCGGATGTGGGGAAGCCTTTTGAGGTCTATTGTGATGCATCCCATCTCGGACTTTGTTGCGTGTTAATGCAGGAAAAAAAGGTGGTGGCCTATGCCTCAAGGCAACTTAAGGTTCATGTGAAGAACTATCCCACCCATGACCTAGAGTTAGTAGCCATAGTGTTCGCTTTGAAGATCTGGAGGCATTATCTTTATGGTGCTCAGTTTCGTGTGTTCAACGATCATAAGAGTCTCAAGTATTTGTTTGATCAGAAGGAGTTGAACATGAGGCAGAGAAGATGGATGGAATTCCTGAAGGATTATGACTTCGAGCTCCTATATCACCCAGGGAAGGCGAATGTAGTGGCGGATGCCTTGAGTAGGAAGACTGTACATGCTGCACACCTTATGATTAAGGAGGTGGAACTACTGGAGAAGTTCAAGAACATGAGGCTACAGGTGGAGTTGGGGTCCGAGTCCATTAGGTGTAGTACTCTTACTATATCTAGTGACTTCTTGGACTCAATCAGAGAAAGGCAGTTATTGGACGCGATGGTCAGTCCGAGAGGACCACCTAGTCACTTGAGGACTTATTACGGACATGTATATCAGATCACCCCTATGTTGGTATCAGGATGGGCAAGTAGTGCTAGTCGGACCAGAGTTATTAGAACAAACCACCAAGAAGGATGGTTGCTGAGGGTGACCCGAACCACTGGCGTTGGAAGGGCTCTTCGCTCAAGGAAGCTCTCTCCTGAACCCACAACCATACAATTGCCAAATCCATGCTAAACCATCAAGCCAATTTATATTTCTTGCTAACTAACACAATTCAATCATTATACCACCATTCAACATACTCAAACATATTATTAAAATAATAATAATTAAATAACACATAATTGGCATACATATGACTTGAACCCAAGTCCTCTCACAAAAACCAAGTACTCTCAACCACTTGAGCTAATACTTTTCCACATCATACCAATCAGAATTCAATGCCATAAAGGCTTCTATTACCTGCATTTATTAATTAAATATTTATTTAATTAATTAAATTACACAGTTCTTACAATCTCCCTCTCCCTCCAATCAACCTTGACGAAGAAAGAGGTGAAGGAAGATGGAAATTCCTCTATTTTTCAATCATCTTTGTTATGCAATGGTTTGAGGGTGATATCAAGATTACAATTATGTCCGCAATTTATTTTTCAGCTTAATTATGAAAGTGATGTAAAAATATGGCTTTTAAAATTATTTTTACAATAATAATTCATATCGAAAATTTTAAAATTGTTATAAAATAAGATTTAAAAAGTAATTATTAATTATAAATTTTTTATTACATTATTTTATAAATATTGTTTTAATGAAATATGTTATTTTAATTTATACAAACTAATAATTGTTCTAAAACAAATCAAACTTAAATAATGATAATTTTTAATCGTATTTAAAATAAAGGACAATTTGGTAATCTTGTTTTTTCTTGATTTCAATATAACTTTTAATCTATCATATCCATCAAATCACTCAAAAATTTCAACAAATTTTCCACTAAATCCACTCAATTTCACCTTTAATCCCCTTAAAGTGAACAAGACAAGCTTCACATCCACTTGAATTCATCCTCTCCCTCTCCCTCCAATCAATGTTGAGGGAAAGAGAGGGGAAGGAAGAGGGAAATTCCTTTATTTTTCAATCATCTCTATTATGCAATGGTTTGAGGGTGAAATCAAGATTACAATTTATGTCCGCAATTAAATAAAGGACAATTTGGTATTCTTGTTTTTCCTTGATTTAAATATAATTTTTAATATATCACATCTATCAAATCACTCCCAAACTTTAACAAACATTACTCTAAATCCACCCTCTTTCACCTTTAATCCCCTTAAAGTGAATAAGACACGTTTCACACTCTAATCCACTTGAATTCATCCCCTCCCTCTCCCTCCAATCAACGTTGAGTGAGAGAGAGAGCAAGGAAGAGGGAAATTCCTCTATTTTGCAATCAACTCTGTTATGCAACGATTTGAGCGTGATATCAAGATTTAAATTATGTCCTTTATTTATTTTTCAGCTTAATTATGATAATGATGTAAAAATATTCCTTTTGAAATAATTCTTACAAAAATAATTAATAACGAAAATTTGAAAATTGTTCTAAAATAAGGCATAAAAAGTAATTATTAATTATAATTTTTTTTACGTTATTTTATAAATATTTTTTTATTAAAATATGTTACTTTCATTTATACATTTTAATATTTTTTTCTACCGCAAATCAAACTTATATAATGATATTTTTTAATTATTTTTAAAATAAAGGACAATTTGGTAATCTTGTTTTCCTTGATTTAATTATAATTTTTAATCTATCACATCCAATAAATTACTCACAAACTTCAAAAAAATTTACGCTAAATCCACTCACTTTCACATTTAATCCCCTTAAAGTAAACAAGACAAGATTCACACTCTAATCCACTTGAATTCATCCCCTCCCTCTTCCTCCAATCAAGGTTGAGGGAGAGAGACGGGAAGGAAGAGAGAAATTCCTCAATTTTTCAATCATCTTTGTTATGCAATGATTTGAGGGTGATATCATGATTACCATTTCTTCTTAATTTATTTTTCAACTTAATTATGAAAATGATGTAAGAAAATGACTTTTGAAATAATTTTTACAAATATAATTAGTAACAAAAATTTGAAAATTGTTCTAAAATAAGGCATAAAAAGTAATTATTAATTATAATTTTTTTTACGTTATTTTATAAATACTTTTTTATTAAAATATGTTACTTTCATTTGTACATTTTAATATTTTTTCTACCGCAAATCAAACTTATATAATGATATTTTTTAATTATTTTTAAAATAAAGGACAATTTGGTAATCTTCTTTCCTTGATTTAATTATAATTTTTAATCTATCACATCCAACAAATCACTCACAAACTTCAACAAAATTTACGCTAAATCCACTCACTTTCACATTTAATCCCCTTAAAGTAAACAAGACAAGCTTCACACTCTAATCCACTTGAATTCATCCTCTCACTCTCCCTCCAATCAACGTTGAGTGAGAGAGAGAGCAAGGAAGAGGGAAATTCCTCTATTTTGCAATCAACTCTGTTATGCAACGATTTGAGGGTGATATCAAGATTAAAATTATGTCCTTTATTTAATTTTCAGCTTAATTATGATAATGATGTCAAAATATTGCTTTTGAAATAATTTTTACAAAAATAATTAATAACGAAAATTTGAAAATTGTTCTAAAATAAGGCATAAAAAGTAATTATTAATTATAATTTTTTTTACGTTATTTTATAAACATTTTTTTTATTAAAATATGTTACTTTCATTTATACATTTTAATATTTTTTCTACCGCAAATCAAACTTATATAATGATATTTTTTAATTATTTTTAAAATAAAGGACAATTTGGTAATCTTGTTTTCCTTTATTTAATTATAAATTTTAATCTATCACATCCAACAAATCACTCACAAACTTCAACAAAATTTACGCTAGATCCACTCACTTTCACATTTAATCCTCTTAAAGTAAACAAGACAAGCTTCACATTCTAATCCACTTGAGTTCATCCTCTCACTCTCCCTCCAATCAACATTGAGTGAGAGAGAGGGGAAGGAAGAGGAAAATTCCTCTATTTTTAAATCATCTATGTTATGCAATGGTTTGAGGGTGATATCAAGATTATAATTATGTCAACAATTTATTTTTCAACTTAATTATGAAAATGATGTAGAAATATGGCTTTTGGAATTATTTTTACAAAAATAATTAATAATGAAAATTTGAAAATTTTTATAAAATATAGTTTAAAAAGTAATTATTAATTATAAATTTATTATTACATTATTTTATAAATACTTTTTTATTAAAATATGTTACTTTCATTTATACATGTTAATAATTTTCTAAGAGAAATCAAACTTATATAATGATAATTTTTAATTATTTTTAAAATAAAGAATAATTTGGTAATCTTTTTTTCCTTGATTTAAATTAATTTTTAATTTATCACATCTAGCAAATCACTCATAAACTTTAACAAACTTTACTCTAAATTCAAGCACTTTCACCTTTAGTCAAATTAAAGTGAACGACACAAATTTCACACTCTAATCTATTTGATGTCATCATGTCCCTCTCCCTCCAATCAACCTGGATGGAGAGAAAGGCGGAGGAAGAGGGTAATTCCTCTATTTTCAATCATCTCTCTGATGTAATGGTTTCAAGGTGAGATCAAGATTACAATTATGTCTGTAATTTATTTTTCAGTTTAATTATGAAAATTTGAAAATTATTCTAAAATAAGGTTTAAAAAGTAATTATTAATTAAAAGTTTTTTAATACATTATTTTATAAATATTATTTTAATAAAATATTTTATTTTCATTCATACATATTAATATATTTTTTTCCTACAACAAATCAAACTTATACAATGATAATTTTTAATCATTTTAAAATAAAGGACAATTTGGTAATCTTGTTTTTCCTTGATTTAAATATAATTTTTAATCTATCACATTCGTCAAATCACTCACAAACTTTAACAAACATTACTCTAAATCTAGAGATGTCAAAATAGGTAAACCGACCCCGACTCGACCCACCAGGAGTTGATGATTTAGTGAGCCAACCCAACCCGACTCACTTTTTAACGAGCCAAAAAAATTTGAATCCGACCGGGCCCACCATGGGTTGGGAGGTTAAACGGGTTGGCTCACGGGTTCACTTAATTAAAAAAAAAATTATTTTCTTATTTTTTTTTCAGTCAAAACTAAATTGTAAATCTAATGAAAATCTAAATAAACTTTAATACAATTCAACTACAAACCTGTTCTTATGGAACCGAGGTCTGTAGTCCACAAATCGGCCAAGGGTCTTGAACATCTTGCTTTGGGTCGGTCTTCTCTTGCTTCCGAGGGGACTTGAGGGCGGCGCAGGGGACCTGCAAAAGACACTCCGATGCCTAAGTCAGCACTGGTGATGTCAGGGTTTCAGAGAATAATTTAATGTGTAATCAATGCATAGAATAGTGTGCTATTTATACCTTTTTACCTGTGGGTCCTACCTGTGATGGGCCTTTTGGGCCCAATATCTCTCTTCTGATTATTTTAGGATCCAGTGTTAGGGAGGGAATTTACCAGAGGGTCCTTCAAATGTTGGCGGTGCTCGGTATTCGGCCATGAGATGCGTCGAGGGTGGTTTTCCTTTGGAGGGGTGCCTTTCGTAGGGTAAGCAGCCACGGGGTTTTGGTTTTAAGAAGTGACGTATAGGCTATTTTGCAAATTTCATTTGTGTTCTTTGGCCGTGTACCATGTGAGTATACCAGCCTCCCAGTCTAGAGGCAAGAAGTGACGTATAGACTATAGGAATGTGGTGGTGGGTCGTTGTCTTTAGTTACTGCCAGCCGAGTTGTTGTGGTAACTGGGTGGGTATCTTTTACAAGGTGTGATCTGAGTGGTACTGTTTGATCTCACATTTGGTCAGGGGTTAGGTAAGGTGAAAAGACGTGACTGTTGATTAGCCTAGTTGGTGTCAGATTTATCTTTTCGAGGTGGTTTTTGGTGTTTGGGCCTTGGGCTTTGAGGAGGTTTGGTGGAAGGTGAAAAGTTTTGACTATGTGCTTTAAATAGGAGTGGATCATTTGGCATTTTTCATCACTCTTAGTTGTTGTTTTTGCTTGTGCTTACCGCGTTGCTGCTTGTGCGTCTATTGGTGTTCGCGTGCCATTTTTTTCTTGACCGGTTTGTGAGGTATGTCGACTACGTCTTCTAGTGGTTCAGATTGTGGTGATTCGGGTGCAAGTTTTGGTGGACTTAGGTTAGAACTTTTGAGTTCGTTGGAGACGTTGCATATTGAGGTCGAGCGGGAGGTGCGCGAGGATCCGGCTAGCGACCATGCCGAGTCGCTCTAGCCGAGGAGGGATGGGTATGAGTGGGTGGCTAAGGGGGTGAGGTCGTGCTCCTTGAAGTACCGTTGGTCTAGGCTTTTGAGGTCTTGGATGAATAGTATCTATTTGTTTGAAAGGGGGGCTGATGCGAGTACGGTAGCTATTGAGAGGGTGAGTGTTGTGGAGGTCGTGTGTCACGATCGCGAGGGGTTGGAAGGTGACTTTTTCTACATGTATGCTTGCATGTTTACGAAGCTCCATGTTCGCCTACCGTTGGACGAGTTCACGATGGGGGTTCTGCGCTTGTTAAGTGTTGCGCCAACGCAATTGCATCCTAATAGCTGGGGGAGTTTGCAAGCTTTCCGACTGATTTGTAGGGCGCTGTATTTGTCGCTGACTCCTGAGAGCTTTTTGTATTTCTATGTTACGCGTCTGAGGGATCCGCTATCGTGGGTGTCATTGGTTGGTAAGCCGAGGATTAGCTTGTTGGACGGCTTTACGCGGTCTTTCAAGAAGTTTAAAGATGGCTTCTATCGAGTGAGGGTGTTGCTAGCCGGGAGGTTATTGTACTATGATAATGAGGGGCAACTAAAATTTTTGTTTTATTGGATGAGTGTGCCTGCTCGTAGGGACGCGGTGGTTAAAGAGGCTTTGGATGCGGATAGCCGAAGGGTGGTGGAGGTGTTGGAGACGATGCCGATTAGGGTGCCGGGGAAATGGGTTGTTTGTTCTTATTTGACAGATAACCACGACCATGACTTATGCGGTATGTTCTGACATTGTTGTTGGTTCTGTGTTGGACTGATCTGAAAAATTTGGTTTTGTGTAGGTGTGATGGCTCATCACGCGAAGAAGGTTGGCGGTGAAGTGGATTTATTCGCCAAGATCAGAGATAAGATTGTGAATGCTGCGAAGGGTGAGGGACAGTTTCAGGCTCCGAATCTTGCGGGTCCTGTCGTGGATACCTACCGACCTCCTGTTGCAAAAAGGCCAGCTCCTTCGAAAAATGAAGGGTGTTGGGAAGGATCTGAAGAGGTTGAGGGCCCTTGTGAAGACTGGGGGTGTTGGGTCTAGTGGGTCGAGCAATCCGGACCTTGGTGGTTTTGAGAAGGCCAAGATTCAGATGAGAAAAGGCTTGGAGCTGAAGTTGAATGATGATGAGGTGACGGTTGTAGAGGCTGCTGATCCGGGGTTGACTATGCGGGCCATGAGTGAGTATCTGGCTCGTGGCATGGTGTTGAGCCGGCGGGTTACTACATTGCTATAGGAGGAGTTGGTCGCGGGCGATAAGAAAAAGTTAGCCGAGGAGGTTGCTGCGTTGAAAGTCCTGGGGGATCGCGAACAAGTGGCTTGGGTGGATGAGAAGATGAAGTTGGAGGCTAAGGTGAAGAGGTTGAAGGGAAGTGTTATGGGCTTAGAAAAGAAATTGAAGGCCAAGAAGGTGGTGCTGGATGGGGTTAATGCCGCCAAAGATGCTGCTGCTGAGGAAGCCGCTATTGAAGTTTTTGGTCTTTAACAGGTCGTGTACAATGAGCATGTTAATGGTTTCCAGAAGGCTCTAAGGCAAGCTGAGTTCTTGTATCGTGAAGTTTCCGTGACAGATTGTCGCTTCAATGTGAATTTGGATGTGTATGATGATCGCATGTTGGACGTTGCGGAAATTAGCCGACTCAAGGTTGAGAAGGAGGCGGCTACAATGGCAAATGAAGATACCATGGTGGCGACTCCACTAGTCACGATTGATGGGGGGCGGGGGAGGTAGAGGGTGTCGACGAGGAAGCTGATGGGGCGGAAGAGACCGCGGTCGGGGAGGAGGCGAATGATGTTGAAGAGTAATGTTAGTGTAGATATTGGGGGCAAGGACGCCGAAACTTTGTTTTTTTGTTTTTGATTGTTTATGGGGACAGAATTGTAATTTGGGTATGCTGGCTTGTTGCCGGTTTGTTTTTGGGGCGAGTGTGCCTATTGGGTTTTTAGGGACTGGGTTGTCGTTATTGTAATGGATGTGTATATATTAAACTTCAAAATTCATGGAAATGAGAGTGCTTTTTGGCCTGTTATTTTGATTCGTTTTAGCTGATGTTTATGTTTTCGGTCCTGACTGTGTTGTTAGTTAGATATGGGGTAATTTAATTTTAAAATGTGTGTTGATGCATGCTTGTTTTTTTTATCGGTGGTTACTTGCTCGATTAATCGACACCTGGGGCGGTGGTGGGGAGTTCGTATATTGCTCGACCAACGACACTTGGGTTAGTGGCTGGGAATGTTTGCGTTGTTCGACCAACGACATTTAGATTAGCGGCTGGGAATGTTTACTTTTTTTTCGACTAGCGGCACTTAGAGCAGTGGCTAGGAATGTTTCCTTAATGTTCGACTAGCGACACTTAGAGTAGTGGCTAGGAACTAGCTCGTTCGACCAGCGGCACTTAGAGTAGTGGCTAGGAGTTAATGTAGACAAGATAGTGGTAAACTTGCATTTTATTGATGGATTGATGCCTCATTAAAACCTTCCTGGCCAAAACCCTCCTTAGGGAAAAAATGCCAGGGTAGGAAAGAGTACATCTGATTACAAGTGAGATTCAACTGAAATAGAATTTGAGGTGGGAGATGTTTCAAGTGTTGGGAAGCAGCTCCCCGGATAGTTTTTTCAAGTGATAGGCTCCATTACCTACTTCTTTAAGTATTCAGAACGGTCCTTCACAGTTGGGTGAGAACTTGCCTTCATGCTTGCGGGCTTTGCTAGCCATTCGCTAGACGAGGTTCCCTTTGTGGAAAGAACGCGATTTTAGTTTAGAGTTGTATCTTCTTGTTGCTCTCAATTTGGTCGCCAAGTCCCGAATGCGTGCCTTTTCTCTCGTTTCGTACAGAAGGTCGAGGTGTGTACACATATAGTTGGCGTTTAATTGTGTGTCGTGGTGCTGCTGCCGCATTGAGGGCTCCCCGGCTTCTACTAGGATGACAGCGTCAGTTCCGTATACTAGAGTGTATAGCGCTTCGTGGGTTGAAGACTAGGGGGTGCATCTATATGCCCAGAGTACTTCGAGCAACTCGTCTGGCCATTTGCCTTTGGCACCATCTAACCGTTTCTTCAGTTGCCCAAGGAGGACCTTGTTGGCGGCCTCAGCTTCGCCATTGGTTTGCGGGTGTTCAACGGAGCTTGTTTTGTGGGTGATCTTCAGATTGCGGTAGAAGTCAGCGAGGCCTTTATCTATGAATTGGCAATCGTTGTCGGTTATGATTGTGTGGGGGATGCCATAGCGGCAAATGATATTTTTCCAAACAAAGCGCTGGACTTGGTTGGCTGTGATGGTGGCTAATGGTTTTGCTTCGATCCACTTGGAGAAGTAGTCGCTCGCGACAAGAAGGAACTTGACTTGGCCCTTTCCTGGTGCAAAGGGGTCGATTATGTCCATCCCCCATTTTGAGAACGACCATGGGGAAGAAACATGGTGGAGTTCCTCCTGGTGCATGTGTGTTATAGGCCCGTGCTTCTAGCATTGGACGCACTTTTTGACGTATGTGGTGCAGTCTTCCCCCATTGTAGGCCAGTAGTAGCCGGCACGTAATATCCTAGCGACCATGGTTTTGGGTCTTGAGTGGTAGCCGCAGATGCCTTGGTGTATCTCTTGTACGACATAGTCAGCTTTTTCGCGGGTTATGCACTTGAGCAAGGGTTTATTGAAACCTCTTTTGAATAGTTCTCCCCCAATTAGG
>Ga0214542_1012883_pt1 | contig 10451 bp, 4 predicted proteins | sample CNSS1metaG_FD_160096 | JGI IMG/M metagenome (GOLD analysis project Ga0214542, IMG submission 160096) | Root nodule microbial communities from cowpea collected in UCLA plant growth center, Los Angeles, California, USA - CNSS1 | ecosystem: Host-associated > Plants > Roots > Nodule | place: USA...
TTTCTTCATGCTAATTTAGAAAAAAATGTTTATAAGATGTTTACTTGAGTAATTTACTATAAAGATTATAGTTAAACATTAAAGTATCAACATATATATAACTTGACAATCAAATTAATTAAACATTCAAACTATTCAAATATAATTAAACAACATTCTAGCATTTAAAATTATGAAATTGTTAACAAATATAATAGGAGTAGTAAATAATTATTAAAAAAAATTAAAAATTAAAAGAAAATTAAAAAAAAATAAAAAAAATTGTAAAAAATTGTTGGTGGGTTAACTGGGCCAACCCACCTTCAACCCGGCTCGAACCCGTTTAACCTGTGGGTTAAGTGAGTCGGGTTGAATTCAACCCATTTTTTAAAAAGTTGAATTTTTCTCAATCCAACCCGGCTCAAACCCGTGGTGAGCCGGGTTGGTTCACGGGTTGAAACCCATTTTGACATCTCTAGTTATTATACTCAAACTAATTTAAACTCGGTCTTTATAAAAGATGAATTTCTTTTTGACAGTATACTTATTTATATTAAAAAATAACTAAAATTTTTAGTTAATTATTAACATTTAAAAAGAAAAGAAAAACTTAAATATGTCTTTTTTACAATTATGTTTATAATAAATTATATATTTATATTTTTTTATCATTGACAAAGATAATATATATATATATATATATAATTTAAATATATTATTTTGACTTTTGAAAATAAAGATCCGTGAGTGTAAATGAGAGATGGTTCAAATCAAGAAGGTACATGTAGCAAAAGAAGTGGGGATGAAGAAAACAATTATCTACATTTAATGTGTTTCTTTAATTCCCGTTTGGGCAATTTTTTTAGGCCCTGGAGATGGGACCTTCTAAGAACGATCAAATTGTTTCACTCTGGGCCATTTAAGACAGTCTGGATGAACATCTCATATGAGGCTTCTCCCTGTGTCTCTAACCACTTTTTATGTATTTCAAAAATATTTTAAATTTTTACTTTATTCCTAAATTAAAAGTAACTACATTTTTATTTTTATTCTCTGTAACTTATTCACTTTCAATTTCTTTTTTCAAAAATATATGTCGACATTTAATATTTTATTTTATTTCACGTAAAGTGACATCTGGTATTATATTTCTTTTTAATATTTTTTTCATTATAAATATTGACATTCAATATATAATTTTATTTATTTTTTCATTAAGAATATCGGCATCAGATTAAGATACGTGCTTTATTTTTTTAGTTTATTTTTAAGTTTTGTTATAAAATAAATAAATCTCTTACTTTATTTTTAAAATATTTATCAATAAATTAAAAAAATTAAAATATAAATAAATTTTAAAAGAATTAAAAGTTTAAAATAAAAAAATATAATATATATATATATATTGTTTTTTTTCTTTTCTTTTATTAAAAACTTAATTTTTTAAATTAACTTTTTTTAAATATTATTTACTTTTAATATATGGTATAAGTTAAATATTTACTTTTAAATATATATATATATATATATATATAAATATATATATATATATATATATATATATATATAATTAAATAAATATATATATATATAGATTAATATTTTATTTTAAAAAAATATAAATTAAAAAAATTATAATAATTTTTTTTAGAAAAACAATTAAAAAATAATAAGTAAATTAGATATAAATTAAAAAATTATATATATATATATATATAAATATATTTATTTTCTTTTTTTCTTTTAAATTGTTTTTTTAAAATTAATTTTTTAATTTAATTTATTTTAAAATATTATTTATATCATATATATTATGTAAAAATAAATTAAATATATATTTAAATATAAATATATATTAATAGAATTTCTTATTGAACTTTAATTATTTACTACATCAACTCTTCTGTATAGTTTTGAATCTTTTATATATATATATATATATATATATATATATATATATATATATATATATATATATATTATTCTTTTACTTTGATTTTTTATGGATGGAGATGTAGTCCCTCTCTAAGGTTGAAAAGAAACCTCATCTCAAGTCTACGAAAATCCTTACATTCATCATAAAGAAATAATGTTTAAACATGAGAGTTATCAAGCACGAGATTTTGTCTTTTTCTAGTCAATCATATTCTATTTTAATGCATATTTTGGTTTCATATTTGAGGGTTTATTTTACTTGACATTTTGAAGTTTCATATCCACATCTCAAAAGTAAATAACGAAAAAAGAAAATTTGATCCACTAACAAACGTGCACTTAAATACCACATCTAAATTGAATCTGCTTTATACTTATTCTATTTTCAAACTACAAATACCAAATAAAATGCACATTTACTGTACAAAAAATATATCTTTTGTTATAGAAACATACAAGAAATTGTTTCATGTTTTTAAAATAAGGTGACAAAGTAACTTAAATCTTCTGTTAGCTACAAAAAGTAAAGATATTTAGTGATTTTTATTTTTCAGAAATTATAAAAATCCTTTATAAACTAACATGATTTAAGATAATTATGATGAGTTGTCTAAAAAATAATAGTACTGAAAATTTTAATTACCTTTTGAAGAGATTTATGACTTACGCAAATTATAATACATTTTCCAATCTCTTACTATTTTTTTTTTCCGATTGTTCCCTCCTAAGCACGACTTCACCAAACCTAACCTAAGTTTATTCATCTATGTTTCGGAATTGTAGAAGCTCCTATTGCTCATATATATATATATATATATATATATATATATATATATATATATATATATATATATATATATTTTATTATACATGTGGAAAAAATTTCTTTGATACCATTATCTACAAATAACTTTCCCTTGACACCAGTTTTTTCAATAAAATATTATTATTTAAATAAAATATTAATTTATTTAAATGTCAAAAGGAAGTAACAATTGTCAAACTATCACCGACCATACATGTGTTACGAGACAAATGGTGCTATTCAATATAAACAACTAAATGATCTCACGAAATACTATAAAAGTGTTATTGTAATATAATTTAGTTTTATTTTAATATTATAATAAATTGTTATATAAAACAAAATTTTATTTTAATAAATGATAGAAATGAAGGTTTTAAATTCTTAAATAAAATAATTATAAATAAAAAAAGTTTCAAACCTTCACAAAATCATAATTACCCATAAAAGAGATTAAAACTCTTAAAAAAATATCCACAATATAAATCAAATATTAGAAGTCATCCTAAACATTTGTAATAGGTTATGATAAATATATTTGCAAAGGTTTAAAATATCTCTGCAAATTGATTTATAGAGAATAAAATCTCCCCACAAATTAAAATAAAGACATCCGTATAATAGTTTTTTTCTTTTCTTTTCTTTTTAGTGGTTAGGTCTAATTTATTTGTTAACTAAGATATTGTTTACAAGTGTTCCACTATTTTGTGATCAAATGTGGTTTCTAGTCTTGATGAATCTTATTTTTTTAAAATAGAGTGGAAAAATTGTTGGATTTGGTAATTGAGTTGAGGACTAGGTTTTATAACCAAATATTATTTTAGTTTAGTGGAACTAAATAAATAAGTTCTCTTTCTAAGTGTATCACACTTACAAAATAGTGGTAAGAAAATTGTCACGATCAAACAACTCGATAATTAATATGCTTATTAAACTCGCTTGGAGCCTTATTCTATAATTCTTTTAGAACATTTCAAAATAAAAGAAATTAATTTGTGCATATGCACAAAAATACAATTCAAAGACTATTTAATATAATGATATTCTTGTCCTCTTTTATATGCATATTTCATAAATGAAATTAATTAAAGTACCATCTACTTTTTTTTTTTCTTTTTAAGTGGTCAGCACTGGAACTATATTTAAAAGAAATGAAAAACGTCAGAGAAAGACGAACTAAAGTTTTACCATGATATTGATTGGCACGATACTATAAAATTAATATATAAAGCTTCAGAAAAGATGATAGGAGTAAAAAACTTTACCAGCACAAGATCATAGTTAATGTAATGATGTTACCATTTCCTATTTACTAAGGGTGAATTAAATTTGATGGTAAAAGTTAACCATGGTTAAAGTTATAATGGTAAAACCAGTAAAGCATACTTAATAATAGATACGGAAAATCAGGACCATAGGAAATCTCAATTATACCTATCTCACAACGATTTGGTTAAGATAGATTATATGTAGATCATAATTTTTCTTTCATTGTTAATCCAACCTATTTTTTTAGCATAACCATAGGCTATTGATATCTGTATACTAACTTGCTTTAAGGACCACTTTTTCAATGATTTACATTTTAATTTGTTACTATTTTTCTTCTAAATTTTCCCTTCATAAAAAAACAAATTATTAGATCCATCAATGTTTTAAAGCTCAAAATTTTACTTCAGAGTTGAACAAATAATATATATATTTAATTTTCATGACATATGTTACTTATCTCAAGTATTTTTTAAAAATAGAAATAAATAAAGGAGTAATGTTATTTAGCCAAACTTAGACTGCAGAATGATGTAAATTAAAATTAGATGGAGATGATTTATTATGTGTAGCTAGCAAGTATCTTTTTCTTTTGGGGGAGCTAGGTATCTTTTTCTTTTTGGGTAAGTACTGAGTGTAAGCTGTTAGGTCTGAAGCAGTTGGAAAGTGTTGGACCCTCGCAAAAAGAAAAAACCATAAAATAAAAATATAAAGACAATAGGGACCTTATCCAATTGCATGTGGACAGTTAAGGTTGCTAAATTACCTAAAACCATTACACAGGTAGGTAAGATGAAATTACCAGAATGTAGTTCTTATTCACTTTTAGTTTTACCCTGCATCACAAAAGGTAAATCAATTTCCTCACTACAAAACCACCCACACAGGGCCTCTTTGTCACGAAGCAAAAATATGCTAAACTCTGGCTATCAGACCAGATCTGCAACTTCAATGTAGATTCCTCAGATTTTTCTGCAACCACCTGCAGAACTTAGATTCTCTCTCAAACCCTTCTTTCGAGTAAAAAGTTCCGATAAAAACATTTTAGAGACTCCACTTCACAACAACCTTTCAGTTTTAATGGTTTCATCATGTGATGTAAAAAAAAAAAAAGGAGGATTGATAAGGAAAATTGCAAGGTGAATTAAAACGTCACATGCAAGAGTGATAGGAAGATCCTTTCAAACAAGGAAGAAATATGATGAGTCTTACCTCGGAAAGCTAACCCTCCCTACTACAGTTGTTCTTTTGACCTATCATAGTCCCATGTCATGTGGTGTTATGAATATAGATGACTCCCAAGTTAGTAAAAATCTATACACCAAATCTGATGAAAAATACAAGCTGGGTCCTCTGCATCTAACTGTGCCTGGAAGTAAGCACTTTTGAATATAGTAAAATTTTAACAACTTTGGATTCGAAAAAGTTTGTGTAGACTCAACTTTGAACTTAAAAAGGTAAACATAAACCGAAATAAAATAATAATAACAACAATAATTATAAAGGAGGTGACAAGTAAGTGAGAGAGGTGCAGAATATAAAAAGGGTTGTTCTTCACTCACTCTCACTCACAGCCAGTCCATATGCCAGTTAGGAAATATTCTTCCCAAATCCAATTAATGCTGCCATTAACACCTCTGCCAGAGTCTACCATTCATTCAGTTTCTGACTAACTTCTTTGATTAGGCCTCTCATATTAAAACCAAAATCCCTCCCATTCCATTTTCCTCTTGTTTCCACCAGATTCTGCTTTTGGAAGTTCAAAATCAAAAAAATGATGCAGGACTCAATTGGGATCAATATTCCTGCTTGCTTTTCTTCTTCGGCAGAGAAGCAGCATGGTGAAGATCATGGAGCGGTGACCCGTTCAGGCCAGAGCGTCTACATGTCCGTGTACAGAACAAAGGTTGCGGACCACTGCCGTTTGATCACCATCACGTGGTGCAAAAACCTCTTGCTTCACGGGCTTTCGGTGTCAGTGGAAGGCCCTGAAGGAGAAGAACAGTACACCTGCAAGGTGGAGGTGAAGCCATGGTACTTTTGGAGGAAGCAAGGCTCCAAACGCTTCATAGTGGATGGCAAAGCCGTTGATATTTTCTGGGACCTTAAGGCTGCCAAATTTAACGGTGAAACGGAACCAACCTCGGAGTACTATGTAGCGGTGGTTTGTGATGAAGAGGTTGTGCTGCTGCTGGGTGATCTAAAGAAAGAGGCATACAGAAGGACGGGGTGCAGGCCAGCACTCATTGACCCCATTTTGGTTTCAAAGAAAGAGCATATTTTTGGGAAGAAAAAGTTCTCCACAAGAGCCAAGTTTCATGAGAAGGGTAGGTGGCACGAGATTTCAATCGAATGCAAGAACAAGGGAAATAATAATGGGGAGTCTCTGAGTGGGGTTCAGCCAGAGATGGAGATAAGGATTGATGGGCACTTGGTGATTCATGTGAAGCACCTCCAGTGGAAGTTCAGAGGCAACGAGTCAATTCATCTCAGCAAAATGAGGGTGGAGGTATATTGGGATGTTCATGATTGGCTATTTAGTCCTGGTTTAAAGCATGCTTTATTCATTTTTAAGCCAATTTTATCACCCAGTACCACCACCACCACTTCTTCAATGTCATCTTCATCACCTTCATTATCATCATCATCATCACCTCCCTTATCTTCTGATCAGACAAGGGGTTCTGGATCAGTAGAGGGATTTAGTGTTAGTGGGTCATCAGAGTTTTGCTTGTTTCTCTATGCTTGGAAGGTTGAATGAAGAGGTTAATGTCATATCATCATCATCATCATCATCTATAAAGAGTGGGAAAATAAGGTTGAAAATGGAGTTGGTCTGGTAGTGATAATGGAATGGTGAAGATGCAGGATGAGATTGGGTTGAGAGAGAGAAGAGAGATGGGTTTGGTTGAGATTGAGAAAGGGAGTGGGGCCAAAGGGAGTTAGTTACAGCTGGGGTTGAGCAAATGCGCATAATTGTGGACAAGACAGATTGTATCACATTAACAATCGCACACATGTCCAATAATTCTCCATCCAGAGGCATCTACGTCTCCACCTACATTTTACCACACTGGAAAATGCTCTTTCTTGATCCCATCTTGGTAACCGAGCTGTTTATGTTTCCTCCAAAATCTATCAACCAAAGGTACATCTTACCTAAATTTTCTATCACAAAATAATGTATGTACACACAACATTACTAAACTGAATGTTTGTATTTGCCCATAAAATTATATCTGTTCATGCATGTGACGGAAAATGCTACCCCGGAAAGAGAGGATGGCTGTTTGGTGATGATGTAGAAACAAGAGTACAATAATAATCCCAGTATGTGCACCTCACGCACATTAATACACATGCTTCTCTTTCTAGTAGTTGGATTATCAGTATCATCCTCATCATTATTGTTTAGCCGCTGCCTAAGTTCATTACTCTATTCGTTATTCATTCCCAAACTCTGCATACAAATTTTAGTACCAATAGCCAGGTAGGTCAAGCATTGCACAAAATCATTCTGTTTTTGGTCCAAGCCTTTTATTTCTTCTACCTCAATGCGCGTATTATACTTGCAGAAATACGTTGACAAACTATTATTTGTTTTGATTAAATTAAATGCTACGTGCAGAGTAATACTTTTTAATCAGAAAATTTACAAAACGATAGCAGAAACAGTGTATAAAATGACAGCAGCAGTTGTAGCGAGATAAAAAAAATAGTAGATTTGTTCTTTGGGGGTCAAGAGAAATGAGAAGTGAACTACAAAGTTCGTCTTTTTTAGGAAGAGTTGAAGTTTTTTTGACCAAGGAGATTATTAATTCACGTCAACATCGCAAACAATGATAACAAGGTCGCACTGAAAGATTCAAAAGTATGCGGCCAGGGACTTTGGCTGATTTATCGAAGAAAAATATTGGGTAGGCCCCGATGTTATTGTTTTACATTTAACCGGAAAAGTGACCACAACGCCTTAATTAAACTTCAGCATAAATTTATGACAGTTATGGTGAGATTCTTAACTTCTATCTGTAACTAAAAACCAATTTATGAATAAAATTTTGGTTCTTATGAATAAAAACCAAGTTAAGTACATGCACATAATGCAGTGAATCCAAAGTTGAATTATTTGGAAATGACCGAAATTAATTTTTGACCAAACTTTATTTATTTTCACGTCGATCCAAATTAGGATGAAGTAAACTGCGTTGGTAAAAAAGATATAGTAGGGATATTACGTTCTTTCACAATTGGGCATTGGATTAAAAAATCATTAATAAATTTTAAAAAGCTAACAGGACATTAGTAGAACCAGAGTGGTAATTGAAGAATTTGCAAAATTTAAGTTGGCAACGGTATTCATGGGTGAAACGTATTCATTTCGAACCAAAACCAAACCACCTTGCCAAGAAGAACTTGTTTTTCCCACGTGGGGCCTCCTTTTCCGCATGTTGTGGTGTTGGAGCTGGAGAAGGAGATAGCAAAGGTGGCGTAACGAGTTTGACTGCAAGAATAGTTGATGTCATCATATATTCATAGATGGAAAGGTCAATAACTGAGTATGATGAAATCAGAGTCCAAAATATGTAAACACAACTAAAAAGCCATAATTGGAATATAAGGAAAGAGAAGGAAATGCAACCTGGATTTGGGGAAACCTTGCAAGCTTTAGAACTTCGTGTGTCGGAGGAATTTGTTTTTGAACTTGATATGGTGGGTTCGCGATCAGATACAGAGCTTGACTTTCTCTCGCGAACTTTACTCTTCGTCTTTCCTTCACTGTTTTCTTCACCTACAATTACCAGATACAGAGCATTCAGAGAATAGATTGCAAAATATCACTGCCATTTTAACCAGATATATCACTTCTTTGAATTTTGCAATTTCATAAGCATGGTCACAGCAGGGGCTAAGGCCATGCTCATACATTTTGGAATTTAGAAAAACATATGTATGAAAAGAGTTAAAATAAATATTACTTACTTTCATCAGGAGACTTCCCGTAGGTATGATTCAAAGCTTCAACAAAAGAAGCAGATTTCTGGTCCTGGATCACTATAAGAAAGAAAAACAACTTTATTCATTCAACTTAATCATTTATAAAATCACAATAACTATTTTAATATAGAGAAATATGAACTGACATTGATCAAATAATGCATATCTGTAATTTGGGACCGAGCCAGCCAATAACAACTGGACTGCTTCTGCATCTCTTGTCATCGATATTGCTGCAGATGATTTTAGATTCTGTGTGTCCAGCAGAATACCTGCAAGCTGTAAAATAAATACACCAAATGAGCAACACCAAAGTCACTTGAAACTAAACCGGTGTTTAATAATTTTCAAATGAAGTAAATTAATGGTGCCACAAATTTGATTAGGAACTAAGATCGCCATAAATTTACCAATAGTTTCTTCAGAACAGGGTTTTCAAGTAAATCATAGGCATCCTCACAGTAATTATCAGTAACCACTGTGCATTGGGATCCAACCTTGAAAATCAAAACAACAGGTAAAGTTAATTATAAAATTCATCTGGGCACATTGCCTTGGGATCAAACTTGTTTTTAAAATTAATTTTCAGATTCATGTATAATTGATAATCCAACCTCGCCAGTAGTGGTGAGGACATCTTTTCCAACCACGAGGACGCTCAGTTGGCCAGTCATCAAAAGGTTTTCCATGTCCACCTGCAAACAAATTCAGTGTCAGTTCACCAAACTAAGCAAAACACATCAAGCTTCACCCTACTAATCATGCCTACAATGTCCTCCAAAGTTCAAACATCTTTATCATAAGCAGAGAGATAATTTCAGTGATGTCTAATCCAAATAATTATCAAATCATATATATCAAATAAATTGTACATGCATCTGACAAATGAAAGCTAAAAAGTATGGAACATGTATTATTTCATCACACAATGGTAAAGTCTTGTCCATGCAAAAACAACTTTAATATATTTTCATATCATTTGAAATTTTACTCCTTCGTTTCACAGGCCAAAGAACCTAGGCCTACATCGGACTGAAACATAACTTTTTCATGTAAGAGCTAACACTTAAAAAATGAGGATAATTAGCAACCTTTAATTTTATGCATATTCTATACCATTTATGTTATTAGTTGAATAACATTTTTCATGCCATAACTAACAAAAAGCCGGGTAAAATCTGAATCAATTAGGCACCTCATCAGTGAAAAGCAACGAAGTGGCATCAAGGCCAGCATGGTGAAAGAGCCACGCAGCCTGCTTCAGCTTCCACATGGAGCTACGCTTCACATTCATGACAGGCGCCACCACCACGCCACCCTCCTTTTCTCTCTGCCGGTAATCCAAGAGCCAGGCGTGGCAAATGGCAGCCACCATCGACGCCGTGCCTGCACCGCCACAACACAAATTCAATCACTCTCCGAAGCTCCCACGTCCAAAAAAAAAAAAAAAAAAAAAAAAACTCTCATC
>Ga0214542_1012884_pt1 | contig 10448 bp, 3 predicted proteins | sample CNSS1metaG_FD_160096 | JGI IMG/M metagenome (GOLD analysis project Ga0214542, IMG submission 160096) | Root nodule microbial communities from cowpea collected in UCLA plant growth center, Los Angeles, California, USA - CNSS1 | ecosystem: Host-associated > Plants > Roots > Nodule | place: USA...
GGAATTCAAACTAAAGTAATGCAAAACAAAGATAAAGGTGATGGAATAGAAGACTCCCCTCTAGACATGCTTCTAGTGATCCTTCTTGATGGAGCTTCTAAGGAGGTGGTCATGCCTTCATCATCTTTGAAGCCTCGATTTTGTTTCAAGATAAATGAGGACTTAGCAAAAAGATATGTTATCTCTAGAATTGGAAAACTATGGAGGGAGTACAGATGGAAGCTGTGGAATGAGTTTTATGACCCCCTTCTCAGTAGAAATGATCTCATCAAGAATGTTCCCGATGAGATTACCATGGATCAATGGGCTCTTTTTGTTGATTATCGTCTCAAGCCTTCAACAATGGTAAACAAATTGTAATTAGTATATTTACATACATTCTCAATTTAAATTTCCACAAAACTGATTTCCTTTTCATTTGGTAGGAAATGGGTAATAGAAATAGAGATATCAGGAAAAGGCAAACTATTCCTCACACGGGTGGTGCTATGTCTTTGTCAAGAAGAAGGGAAAATTTGGTATTTTTTTTTTTGATATTTTGTTCTCAATTTAGTAATATTCTAATGTTTGACTTAAATTATTTCCTTTGAATATTAGAAATTGGAGCTTGGTAAGAATATTGGGAGAGCTGAAATGTGGAAGGTGACTCATAAGAGAAAAAATGGCACCTATGTGAATGACGAGGCTATGGAGATTGGGGTAACTTTAATCATTAAGTTGTTAAAATATGGATTGTTAGATGATTGAATTTGGATGACTTTGCATGGTACTAGATGTGTACTCTTATAAGGCTTTCTTATATTGTAGAGTAGTACTAAGTGGTATTGACATGAGAATTGAGTTATGACAGCATGCTTTTCTGTTAATTGACTTATGACAACATGCTTTTCTTGAATCCATTAATTGATTTTGGACTGTGCTGGATTAATCCATGAATTGATTTCATAATGGCACATCTGCAGCATTCTGGATCATCTTTGCATTGTCATTTTTCTGCTGCAAAACTCTGCATCAGTTTTTGTCTGCAGTAACTGCATCTGCCTAAGTTCTTTTAGCATATTCTTTTCCTACCTTATTGCATGATGCATTTACATTACATCTAAAATACTTTTGCTTTGGTGTTCTACTATTCTAATATTCTTAGTACTGATGTTCAAGATTTGATTTGGGGTTGTGCTGTATTAATCCATGAATTTATTTCATAATGGCACATCTGCAGCATTCTGAATCATCTTTGCATTGTCATTTTTCTGCTATAAAACTCTGCATCAATTTTTGTCTGCAGTAACTGGATTTCCAAAAGCAAAATCAGTACATAAATATGTTAAAAATCATAAATTGAATTGTGTTTGATGCTACTGAATTGCATTGTTTTTCTACTATCACAGATTGGTTTTATTGGCACAAATGGGTTTCATGCAAGTTTTGCTCATTGCTCCTAAATGGCCTAGTACTAAGCTCATTTTGCATTCAGTTTTAGCATGCTCATTACACGTTCCATGCTCATTATACTAAGCCATTTAGGAGCAATGAGACACAATTAGAGGGTCTTGATAAAGTAACGAAGTCCAACATTTATAAATACTAAAAGTTGTTTTTGCATGTATCTATATAATTCCATATATCTCAGAAGATGGAAGTCTAGAGCACAGATACACCCCTTTTAGAGGTCCTATCATATTCATTATCTTCTTGAACACATCACCAGATTTCACATTCATCAACTAGGTTAGTAACATAAGTAAAATACTATACAAAAAAAAAGATAATTGGTGTATCAATGTAGAGAATGATAAAATGAGTATCTTCTTAAGAGTGAGTTTGAGAATTGTAGTAATTGGCAAGAGATTTGCAATTATGTGAGTAGTGTGATTAGTGATTCACATGGATATGCTGAAGAAGGGTTGTTGAGACTGAACTATCAGGAGTTGGTATAGGGAAAGAAGAAAATTGATGTTTCAGTAATTGTAATGGTCATTTGTAGGCTGGCGGATGCAGTATGATTAAAATTTGTGATTTTCATGTTCTTTGTTGCTGCAGTATGATTAAAATTTGTGATCTTTGACTCATCCTCCATCCCATTGAGTTAATGTTGTGCTGGAGATAGAATAAATTGGAAACTGAAAATTGATGAATTAAAGTTGAATTATTATTCCTATTTTTATGCAAGAAAAAATTGATGAATTGATGTTGAAAAATCCGGAAACTACATCTGAAATATCTCCAAATGATCCTATTAGTGTCATATTTGGAAAAGAGCATCCAGGTTGGGTTAGAGGACTTTCGTATGGCGTGTGTCCTACTCTTGCTTTTCAGCAATCAATTACAAGAATAAGAGGAATCCACTTTGCTTCACCTGATGCAGCTTCACCACATGATGAAGACAAGTTTGTGAAGATTGAAAATGAACTTGCAATTGTCAAGAACCAAGTGCAAACACTGCTTGCCTATATTGCTTCTAAAGAAGATGTTCCAGAACATGTAGCTGCAATGGTTGCTGGTTTGGTATGTCCATCTATTAATGAGTTATAATTTACATTAGTAAATTACTTAAACTTATTGTGTGGGTCTCATAATTTATTTCAATTTCACTTACTCATATATACTATATTATTTCTTCATTGCAGGCACCAGATATTGAAAGTGGTGTGCCATCTCCGCATGAAATACTAGGATCAAGTGGTGGAATCAAAACACCTTAGACTTAGGACTTTTAATGTTGTCTTTTTTTCTTAGATGCTTGAATATTTTGGTACTCTTAATGTTGTCTTTTTTTTTTCCAAATGCTTGAATTGGTACTTTGGTGTAGTTATGTTACATTGACAATGAATCAATTTAGTTTATCAATTTCTATTTGATAGTACTATAATTTTTTATAGTTTTTAAATTATCATGAAAAAATAATTTTATCAAATTATGAAAGTATAAGAAATATTAAAAATGAATAAATAATTAAATATTAAAATTACGTCACTTGATACATTTGATAATGACGTAATTAATATCAGAATTGATTCTAATTAATTGAACTCGTGACATTTTAAAATGTCATAATATAACGATAATAGTGTCAGTTTAAAGCGTTGTTTTTCACATTATATTTGTCATCCAGTAAAAATATTATGTCAGTTTTAACTGACGCTTTTTTCCTCTTTAAACCACCACTTTATACGTTGTATAAAATGACGGTTGTTGTGGCAGTTCATCTATAACCACCGTATTATACTTTGTGACGGCAAGAATTACGACATTTTCAGAAACCGTCACTCAAGTAAATAACGACAGTCAAAAATGACGTAAATTACAAAAATAAACGTCAGTATTTACATGTTTCTTTGTAGTGTGTGTATTGGAAGTTAAATCTTAAATTTTCTTATTGCTTTTGATATTGGTTGGTTTTGAGAATATGCATGGGTCCTTAGAATCTTGAAGGGTGTTGTTTCTGTCTTGTTTGATTTGCTTGGCGAAGAACTTTTCTTTCATATTGTATGATAATTGTTTGAGTTTTGAGAATGATAATTGCACCTATTAATTTCCGATGTGGTACCTATTACTTTGCTTATGTTCCAGTGACATTGCTGAGTTTTCGTGTGTGCGTGTTGTTCTTTGGGTTCTGCAAATTTTTCGAACTATGTGTCGTTTTGGTGGGGAGGGCCAGTATGGTTTCACTTCTTCCATGGGTTTAACATTTTCCAGTTTGTCTTGAAGTTTACTTTTCCACTTAATGATTTTGTTGCTGCAGTACTCATTTTTCTCACCACATAAACATGTTTTTGAAAGAGACACACCATGCCATTAATAATTATCTCTACATGGTTACGTTTTAGTGTTGGTGGTGTATGCATGAATTGTGTTTTACGTACCAGCCTTGCTTTTATTATATTCCCTTTTGTGACTTTCTTCCTATTTCACGTGTATAGCTTTGTTTAGTAAGTACAAGTGCCTTTCTTAAAACTCATCTTAATAACATGTTGATGGCTCTTGATGGAATGGTTACGTTAGGGTAGTAAGGGTGCTTGGGGGTTTGTGCAGCCATGTAATTTTTTAGTGGTGTGGGTTCTTGATATATAAAGGATGGTGTAAGGAGGGGTTCATGAACTTTCTGTTTTTTTTTTCTTTTCAATTTTTTTTATTCACGTGAGATTCATTAGTACATTGTACATTCACTTTCCAATTCCAAATTAACTTTCGTAAAATGACTTTTTTATCATTTTTCTACACTGTACACGTTTCGTAAAATGACGATTTCAATTTCGTTAACCGTTGGATCGAGCTGAAATTTGAACAGTTAATCCTTAACATATAGTTATTAACTTTAATTGGTCGGATCTTGAATTGGAGCTCTGTAGTGAGAGCAGTTTGTATCGCAAGATCATTGTAGTTGGGTTGTTGACAACATTGACCTTTGTTGCTTGTTTGGTGCATAACTTTCTCTATAATTATTCAATTACGTTGGTTATTGTTGCATTTGATTCTTAATTCAATCATCTTTGATTTGAATATAAATACATAATTTTTGGAGTTTTACACAAGCCACAAATTTATTTTTAAAATCCTAAATCAGTTGTATTGTGGTTGAATGAATGTCACTCGTTGGGTTCATTGTATGAATGTATTATTTGATAAGTTGATGGGTTTATGTTATGGTTTATTTCCCATGCATGATGTGATGGTGAGTACTTTGTTGGCAATATGAAATTCTCATGTGTTGCATCTTGAGAGTGTTTTGCCTTGGTTGAAAGCTCTTGGTGGAATTTAATGAAGATTTTAGATGAATGTGACGCTATGTTTGGTTTAGTATGATTGTTTGGATTTGGGGTTTGTGTGTTCAAACCAAGGATGGATGGTGATCATAAAGTTTTCGTGTTAATTGAATGCGACGTTGAGTATTATTGGACAAGTTTTATTTATGAATTTCTTATATGAATATCATTGTTTATGGTTAGCTTACCCCTATTTGTTTGTTTGTGTGTTTGTTGTATGTGCGATGATCGGATAACGTGTGTGTTATACGGGAGCAGATGATATTGCAGATAATTTTGGCATGGAGTAGATTGACGAAAGACTGAGTGGACTCGGGAGTTTTTATAAGTATTTAGTTGTTTTAAATCAAATACTAGAAATTATGTAAATTTTTTTTATCACAAAGTTTATTGGAAATTTTTGATAAAGTGACGGTTTGAACTCTGTAATTTAAATAAATTAAAAGTTTTTTTTATTAGTTCATTTTCAATTATAATTCTTTTTCGTCAAACGAGAAAGTTTTCTAACGTTCCGTGACATCCCGAAAATTGGGGTGTTACATGTTTTTCATTTTGTTAGATTTTTTTGGGAATAAAAAATATTCTAAACATCAAAATTCTACCTTGCACACTTAATTAAAGAGGGAACCGTCTTAAGATGGGCGTTGTGGGGTGCTAATACCTTCCCCACACGTAACCGACTCCCGAATCCAAATTTGGTTTCAAAGACTATTTTTTTAAGGTTTTTTTATAGTTTTCCATAATAAACTATGGTGGCGACTCCTCTATGTTTTTTTTAAATTATTTTTTCCATTCTGCCGCGATCTCGGTTGCGACACTATTGATTGATAATAACATGTTGGGTTATCCTTTTATAGTGATTTTTCTCGTTAATTTTAGATAAGTTAAATTTATTTGTGAAATATTATATAGCAGTTTTGTACCGTCTAGGGAATGGCCAACCTCAACATGCTTATTTGGATTCCAAGTCATAAATATTTATCATAAAACAACGAGTTTCAGTCAGAGGTCGAGGTGATGAGCATTTGGGTCGAGCATGATTTTGACCAAGTACGATGTGGGCCAAACAGGATTTGGGCCGAGCGAGATTTGGGCCAAGGTGGTTAGTTCATTCCTAAAGGAAGGGATTTAATATCCAACGAAAAAGTAGGAATTAGTTACTGATATTTTGCCACACTAACACCTCTTTCTACAAATCAGGTAGGTAGGAGCCCTATATAAAGGAGAAGAGAGGAAGAGATACGAGATCTTTTTTTGGGACCAGAACTATTGAACTCCAGAAAAGGGAAAACACATATCTATCAATGTAACAACTAGAGAGGTAGTTTGTTCTTGGTTTTCATCTCCCTAAGATTCGAGACCGGAACATTGGCGCCCACCATGGGGCCTTGGTAAAACGAGGTCCCAACCACAATAACGTGAAAAAATCACAATGATAAAGTACTCCACGAAGAAAGCATCTATGGTTGAGTTGGCAATGTAGAAGAGACGACAAAGGTCTTTTGATTCTCGACGATGAGGGCTCGTGATGATCTCTGATGAGGTTTCAGTTGTGGCAGTCTTGCAAAGCTGAACGGAGAGGTGAGCTCTGGGGTGACCTCGAAGTAAGAAGGGGTTCAACGACGGTCAGCTCTAGTTGTCCTCCACAAGCACGATGCTGGATAAAGAGGAAGGCTCTAGGCCGACCTTGGAGCAAAAAGTGGGTCGACATCAGTCAGCCAAAAATCTCCACCACAAGCACGATGTTGGACAAAGAGGTAGGCTCTAGACCGAACTCGTAGCAAGAAGTGGGCTGATGTCAATTAGCCAAAAATATCCCCTCAAGCAAGAAGTTGAACGGAGATGTAGGCTCTTTGCTGATCTCAATTGTGTCCTTTTTATAAACTTTTCATTTGTATTATTTTATGTGACATCAAGAGCTAATGAATTACCAATTTTACAAAACACCAAAAGAAACTCAAACTCGACTGAAAAGCAGGTCGGCCGCAAAACAAAAATTGTCTAACAACCCGGATGCGACCTCGCTACGAGCGAGAGAATACCTCAATACGTGAGGACTCAACTCAAATCCGACCTCGCTACGAGCGAGAGAATACCTCATTATGCTGAGGACTCAACTTGATCCGACCTTGCTACGAGCGCGAGAATACCTTAGTACGCTGAGGACTCAACTTGATCCGACCTCGCTATGAGCGAGAGAATACCTCAGTACGTTGAGGACTCAACTCGGATCCGACCTCGCTACAAGCGAGAGAATACCTTAGTAAGCTGAGGACTCAACTCGGATCCGATCTTGCTATGAGCGAAAGAATACCTCAGTACGTTGAGGACTGAACTCGGATCCAACCTCGCTACGAGTGAGAGAATACCTTAGTACGTTGAGGACTCAATTGGGTCCAACCTCACTCCGAGCGAGAGAATACCTCAGTACGCTGAGGACTCAACTCGGATCTGACCTCGCTACGAACGAGAGAATACCTCAGTACGTTGAGGACTCAACTAGATCCGACCTCACTACGAGTGAGAGAATATCTCAGTACGCTAAGGACTCAACTTAATCATTTTATCTTACTTGTGGTTATGCTGAGGTCTTCCTAAGGCTAACCTCAGCTTGATTAATTTATATATTACTTGTCTTATGATGAGGTCTCCCTCAGGCCGACCTCAACTTAATCATTTTTATGTTGAGGTCTCCCTTGGACCGACCTTAGGTTGATCATTTTACTTGTGTTATGTTGAGGTCTCCCTAAGGCTGACCTCAGCTAGATCAATTTATATATTACTTATCTTATGCTGAAGTCTCCCTCAGGCCGACCATAACTTAGTTATTTTTATGTCGAGGTCTCCCTTGGGCCGACCTTAGGTTGATCATCTTACTTATGTTATGTTGAGGTCTCCCTAAGGCTGACCTCAGCCAGATCAATTTATATATTACTTGTCTTATTTCGAGGTCTCCCTCGGACCGACCTCATACGTTGAGGCCTCCCTCAGGCTGACCCCAACTTGATCATTTTACTTATCTTATGTCGAGGTCTTCCTAGGACCGACCTCATATGTTGAGGTCTCCCTCAGGCCAACCTCAGCTTGATCATTTTACTTATCTTATGTCGAGGTCTCCCTCGGACCGACCTCATATGTTGAGGTTTCCCTCTGGCCAACCTTAGCTTGATCATTTTACTTATCTTATGTCGAGGTCTCCCTTGGGCCGACCTCATATGTTGAGTTCTCCCTCAGGCCGACCTCAGCTTGATCATTTTACTTATCTTATGTCGAGGTCTCCCTTAGGCCGACCTCATATGTTGAGCTCTCCCTCAAGCCGACCTCAGCTTGATCATTTTACTTATCTTATGTTGAGGTCTTCCTCGGGCTGACCTCATATGTTGAGTGTCCCTCAAGACGACCTCAACTTGATCATTTTACTTATCTTATGTCGAGGTCTCCCTCAGACCGACCTCAGCTTTATCATGTTATATATTTACTTATCCTGTACTAGAATATGTTAACAGTTTATGACAACCTTTCATCCCACCAAGCCGAGGACTCAAGGTTGGAGGACGGTGTACCGTCCAGGGAATGGCCGACCTCAACATGGTCATTTGGATTCTGACTTGATAAATATTTATCATAAAACAACGAGCTTCAGTCAGAGTTCGAGGTAATGAGTATTTGGGCCGAGGTGGTCGAGGTGACGAGTAGGATTTGGACCAAGCATGATTTGGACCAAGTACGATGTGGGCCAGACGGATTTGGGCCGAGCTAGATTTGGGCCAAGGTGGTTAGTTCATTCCTAAAGGAAGGGATTTAATATCCAGCGAAAAAGTAGGAATTAGTTGCTGATATTTTGCCACACTAACATGTCTTCCTACAAATCATGTAGGTAGGAGCCCTATATTTTTTGGGACCAGAACTATCAATGTAACAACTAGAGGGATAGTTTGTTCTTGGTTTTTAGACAATATTGCTTAAAGAGTTGATATCTGGTTGTCATCCCATAAATTAATGGCACATTGGTAACTTTGTGTTGTAGTAAGCGTAGAAATCAAATTCTTTTAATAATGTTATTACTTAATGGATAAAATTAACACAATGAATTTGAAGTAATTAATAAAAGACATTAATAAAAAAGTACATATTTTCTATTAAAGTATAAAATGTGAGTCTATCGATCGATACTAACATGTTGGGTTATCCTTTTATAGTGATTTTTCTCGTTAATTTTAGATAAGTTAAATTTATTTGTGAAATATTATATAGCAGTATAATGTAGATTTATTTGTTTTGGTTATTTAAAAGTAGGTAGAGAGAGTGATTGATATAGAACGAAAGAGTGTGAATGTAAGGCCCATTTCTTTTTCTCAGCCCTAAAAGTTAGTGGGTTGCCCTACAGTATTGGGCCTAAAGGCCGGCCCACAGTATAAGTCCTTAGGTTTGCCCTAAACCTAATGTACCCTACCATTTTCAGAAAAGTTTGCCCTTGCCTTGAGCTGCAGCCGCCTTTCACGTCCGCTAGGGTTCCGTTCGATTGTCACGTAAGCTAAAGGGGCTTCTACTCCATGTAAGTGTCTCCCCAGCCGTACTGATTCCCTTTTCGCTACCTTGTTTCATATTTTTAGTTAACAAGCCTCTGTTGACTCAGTTTCCCTGATTCTTTTTCGCTGTCGTGCCAGTTCTCCGAGCCATCCTTGGGTTGGTGCACTCCGAGGTCCCGTGTCGAAGCTCCGTTAGCCCTCTTCCAGGTACGGGAAGTTAGGGTTCTAGTTTCGAGTCTTTTTAGAACTGTTTTTGCGTTGGTTGTTGATTGTATGGTTGGATCTGTCGTTTTGATGTGTGAAAATACTTTGTATGTGTTGTTCGGTCGGAAAACATGGCTGTGCAGTGAAGAACAGTGGCGAGACCTGTTAATCTCGCCCAGGCGAGTCAGTCTCGCCTAAGCGAGATGAAACAGGGAGCTCGCCTAGAGTTCCTGCGCGAAAAGTCGCCCAGGCGGCTCGCTCAACTTTTGAGCGAGCAGGCAACTCGCCCAGGCGAGAGGGATCTCGCTTAAGCGAGATCCCGCGTTGCTCATGCTTCTGCTCTTGTGCCCTCGCCTAGGCGAGGGGGAGGCTCGCCTGAGCGAGCATGTCTCGCCTGAGCGAGCATGTCTCGCCTGAGCGAGACCCCTCAGCCTGAGCGAGGTGCTGGGCGAGACAGTGCTGTGATTTGGATGTTTGATGGTTCCCGAGGAATCTATCTTGGTTGAGTATGATTGTGTGATGATGGATATGTATATAATAGAACATTCTGCATGTTTGGCATGAGTTATGAACAACGTATGACAGGTTGGGTATGATATTGACATGTGAAATGAATGAATGGATTGGAACTAAAGGAATACGTGATTAATATGAGATGAGACCCTAGATTCATGGGGCGGGGATGATCCGAGGTATGGATTCGAAATCTGACGCGTATGAGGAATTAATCTCAGGGGTTGGTATGGAAATGTAAATATGGTGTTAATATTCTCTTATTGCTGAATTATGACTGTTAGTCCGTGTCAGGGTGTAAATTCCTTGGGATCTCTAGGTGAGACCTCTGGGGTTGCGCTTCAGTGGTCGGGACGTAATTCCATGGCCCCTGTTAGTGGGTGCCCATGGTGGTGCCCCATCTGTATAACTAGGTAAGGATTCAAGGTAAGGACTGCAT
>Ga0214542_1012885_pt1 | contig 10448 bp, 6 predicted proteins | sample CNSS1metaG_FD_160096 | JGI IMG/M metagenome (GOLD analysis project Ga0214542, IMG submission 160096) | Root nodule microbial communities from cowpea collected in UCLA plant growth center, Los Angeles, California, USA - CNSS1 | ecosystem: Host-associated > Plants > Roots > Nodule | place: USA...
TTTATTTATCAATGATTATTCTTTTATTTGTTCTGATATATTTCACTTTATTTTTAATAAATATAATTTTAATATATATATTAACTTAATAACATTATAATATTATCACCTACTAATATAATATCATTCATATTTAAAAAATACATACACACAGGCGTGATAAGCTAGTATTCTTTTATATTTTTCCTATTTTGTGAGTTATAATTTTCATTTTTCAAGCTTCTTCTCGTAGTCTTCTTTGGTGTTTCTTCTTTCTTTTCGTTCCTCAAATCTTTTTATCGTAACCCTTGTCAATCTGATGTCGACCACCACTATTGACATCAGCGAGATCAATAGCAGAGCACTACTCATCGCTACATGTTTTAATTTGGTATCTCTCGCCGCTCATGGATGTGTTTCCCTGTTTAGTCAGCGAAACTTCTCACTTCATCTTCTTTATCATTCTAGGTTAGAAAAAAAAATATAACTCGTTAATTGATCAGATCTGGTGGTACTAAAGTTACCTTAATTTGAATTTGGTAAAATTTTTGTGGTGAACATCATTTGATGTTGAATTTTCTTGTTAGTAGGGGAAATATATACAATGCGATGAAATTCTTGGTATTGTCAGTGGTCTTCCGAACATTTCTCAAGAGTGCTTCATGTGGAATTGATTCCAATATCCTTTGTTTTATCTCTACCTCTAGAATATTGATTATGTGGTTTAGATATTCTTAAATTGGGTGGCTCCTAGTATAAGAGGTATATGTTGCAAGAGTAGAGAAAAAATGTCCTTGCTTTCTAGTTCTTGAATTCAGTGTTTTTTTCAGGGAGTATTTAGCTTTTCCTATAAATTATTGAGTGAAATCACTATTTTAGGTACAAACTTATTTGTAATGTTGGGTGAAGCTTTATCTATCATATAACTTTATATGTGATCAAGGCCAAAGTAAATTTTGTTAATAAGTTGCTTCATATGTTTATAGATCGATTAAGTGTTGTAAATAAAAATGTTTTATAACGTTGGTGTTATTCCTTTTGTTTCACTAATCTCAACAAAGACATCCTAGAAGGTTCAACAAGATTTCATTTGTGAACTTTCGTTTTACTATTTCTCAAGGTAGGAAAGCCTATAATTCTAATTGATGGCTGATTTTATAGAATCCTTCTTGACTAATCTATTTGTTGTAGGTGCAAATTGAAGTTTTGTATGACCTGAGTGAATAAAAGGAGAACTATGTCATTGGTTATATCTACAAAATTAGATTTAGAAGGACTAAAATTAGGAAGAATGATATTGATATTTGAGATTAAAGTCTAAGGTTTAAGTGGGTAATATCGAAGAATACTACATAAGTTTGTCAGTTTTGTGAGATAATATTTTATTTTTAATTATGTCCATATGATGAATAATCAGGATCTTTGTTATAGATGTTTTAACAGGATTTTACATTTTAATGAAGCAGTAGTTTAGCATGTCAAATATTCTTTTATTGAAAATTTTCTTGGTAAAGCCTCATTATTTCTATTTTTCTGAATGCAGTCGTTCTGGGAAGTTTGTTGAAATTCAATTTGATTCAAATAGTATAACATCAATTAGAACTTTTATTAATCACTAATGATTTTGTTTTTCTCTGTTTATCAGGTTGGTAATGTTGTTACTAAAAATTATCATGATTATGTTGGCACTTTTGAATATTGGTTGACCCATGGTTTGGTCTCAAATTGCACGTTCAAAATGCTAAAAATTGCCTACAATTTTGGGTCCACTCAGCATCCATGACTGCAATGCATGCAAGCTATAAGAGTTGCAACTATGGAGCAGAGAAACATTGATCCATAGTTTTTATACTCAACCTTGTAACAACACAGCATCACTCAGTCGCGGCTTGAAGGGTCGCTATGTATCCTATTGTTGTCACTTATTCTATTTACCTTTCACTGAAATATAGTTGTCACTTCATAATTATCATGTAAAACTTTTCATAGTGAAATATAAGAAACCGAAAATACATACCTTAACAATTTGTGGGATGACAGATTCTGCGACTCCAGAGATCCTTTTGGGAAAAGGCCATGGTTTCCCTTCCAAATGGTAAAAATAAAACCTTGTCCAAACACATAACAAACTAGTTTTGAACATGTGTTGTTATGAAGGTACTTTCACATGTAATTGCCTTTTTTACATTTGTGGTTCACGATCTTTGAAGATGTTGAAAAGTAATTATCTGATTTTTTAACATGTACTTGAGCAAAATGAATTTTAAAGGCTAACCACATAATCTTTTGTTTGTTTCCTTGAATGCCATCATGCTTTTAGACATCGTGGTTGGAATCTTTGGAGTTATATTCTAATATTGTTTTCTTAACAGTCATAAGTACAATGTCACAACAACCATTATAATCATCATAGTATAATATGCCTTTCTCAATGTATGCTTGTTGGTATGTCACATAATGAAATACATGCTTGGAACCTCAAACTTGAGCACGATCTTGATTCCTATTACTAAATACTTTTCTTATTATTCTTGGGATTGAGTGTATTTTGAATGATCTTGAATGTAGATCATCTTATGGTTGTGTATTGGGCTCGTTTGATGATTCTTAATTAATTGATTGTTACAAAAGGTCAACAACATTTCATGAAAAAAAATAGGGATAATGATAAGGATGATTATCAAAATTGGGACTATGATGTTGCGGCAATAGCAAATAACTTAAGTCAAGTCTTACATTATGGAATTTACAATAATGATGACATTGAAGAAGTACAATGCATGGAAGAAAAAAATATGTGCAATTTTTGTGAGATTATTAAGAATCACTTTCTGATATGGTGTTGCTTTATGCTCACAAAGCCGTTAGAATTGTTTTCTTCATAATGGCCAAAAAGTAATGAAAAGCCTACAAACATTATTTCTATAGTGTATTATATATATATATATATATATATATATATATATATATATATATATATATATATATATATATATACCAAGAAGACAAATAGAGAATGGAATGGTTGAGTTTGGGTTCAAAAGAACTTTCTAATATCTGAACTTTTATGTCAGGTATAATAAAGGCAGTCTACAACTTTTTGAGAAGGTGACTTTTTTGCAATATATAGGAATTATCCTAGTATTTTTTAGAGATTTATTTTTATAGGAATTGTTACTTATCTATAGTTAATAGTTTGTTCTCAAAGTACTTGACAATTCTTGTCCTAACCACACCTAAGTATACGGCCTCAAGCATATCATCTGGCGGCATACTCTATGCAAGATACCCTCCTCTGGGTATACGGCCTTCAGCAAATCTCATGGTCGCACACCCTATGCAAGATACCCTCCTCTGTAGTATACGACCTTCAGCAAACCTCATGGCCGCACACCCTATGCAAGATACCCTCCTCTAGAGTATACGACCTTCAACAAACCTCATGGTTGTATACCCTACACTGGATACCCCCTCTAAAGTACACAGCCCACAACAACAACCTTCTGGCCGCATATTCTATACTAAGATACCCCCTTGAGGTATACGGCCCTCAACAGCCCCTTAGGCCGCCTACTTCGCACTAGGTACCCCTCCCCAAACAATCCAAGTCCAGATGCAACCGTCCCAACGAACAAGATAGAAGTATCCACCCAAAGAGACCCTCATGACCGAGTACCGAGCACCACTAACCCTTGAAGGACCTCCTGGTAATTTCTCTCCTTAACACTAGATCCAGAAATGACCAGAAAGGGAATATTGGGCCAAAAAGCCCATCTCAGGTAGGACCCACAGGTAAAAAGGTATAAATAGCACATTGTTCTATGCATTGATTACGCATTAAATTATTCTCTGAAATCTTGACATCACCAGTGCTGACTTAGGCATCGGAGTGTCTTTTGCAGGTCCTCTACGCTGCCCTCGGATCCCCTTCAAAGCAAGAGAAGATTGACCAGAGATCAGACATCAGAGACCTTCAACTGATTTGTGGATTACAGAGTTCGGCCCCATAAGAACAATTCTCATTAATTTGTTGTCACTATGTTAGGAATAAAAAACTTCAATCTCCAAGACTAATAATGATTATAAATTTATATAAATGGTTTGGATTATGGGATAAAGGGCTTGTGAACTATGATTGAATTGTTGTCCATTTTGTTGTTGCAAATTTGTGAACTATGATTGAACTTTAGAACACAATAGATGTTTCTAAATGAATTATATATATAATCATCTAAAGTCTAATCTTAAGAATTCTGGTTTGGATGCTTATATGATCAAGGGAGAGAAATGCGATGACAGGGTAGAGATATGTCTACTAATTTCAGGTTATATTTGCATGAAGGTGGTCATCAATGATTTCTGGCAGTTTTTAACTGTCAAAATATATCAATGATTTGTAAAAAATATATTTTGTGGCAGTTTTTAACCATCAAAATATGATGAAAAATCATAAGAAAAAAATAAATTTTTAGCGGTTTTTAATCGGTAGTAATTTTCTTTTCTTTTCTGACAGTAATACTAGCGGTTAAATATTTTTTGTGACAAATGATTTTTGACATATGTAATTCTGATGGTTTTTTAAACTGTCACAAATTTTCACTTTTTTTGTAGTGTCTCCTGGTTTTCCAGGTTTAATATTTCTATGGCAAGTGAAATAGCCAGTGAATTTAAGTCTTTACTCCATGAATTCTGCTTTGTTATTTAGATTTTATTTGGATTGGATTTTACATGTGGTTATAAATTGTCTAAAATATATATAAAATCTGCTAAAAAAAGCATGTGGCCCATTCTATGTAATCAAAACCTGCAGTTGCTGCTTATGTAAAAGCAATCCGTGTTCAAGGCAGCCAGCATAATGGCCCCTTTTTATTAGTATATGTTTTATATACTCTTTTCACACTGTAGAACATTAATGTAAGTCTTAAATACATTAGTTGCAAAAAATGAAAAGAACTTAGTTTCATTACTATGTTTGATAACAAAGAAGAGAAATATGATGATCGTGTGTTTTCATTCAGATAGACTTGGAGTTTATAAACTATTACACTTGTTAGATTACACACACACACATCCAATGCAAGGTTCGCCTTAATACTTTATTGCATTTCACTGATAAAAGCAACATTTTTTCTTTTGGTTGAAGTTTTAGATGAAAAACAAAGTTATGTAGTTTAGTTGTAACTAATAATATTTGAAGGATTAGCTAGCACGTTGTGACATAGAGTACAAGTATAATGTGTTTGAAAATCACATAGGATTGCTTGGACTATAGGGATTGCTATAGAAATATTGATCTTTCTTAGTTTCTGGGAAGGTATCTTAGTTTTAGATAACTGGATTAGCTCAAAGGTGTCTAGGCATGATGTCATTAAGAAGTATTGATCTTTTGCTAGCAAGTTGGATTATAGTTGCCTGGTAATTACTAGTAAATTTATCTATCTAACTTCTTCACCAAAATATACTCCCGACGCACATCTTTCTTTCTTTCCTTTCAAACCTAATAACAACAGAACAAAAAAAAACCTAGAACTCACTAATTTACATAATTAATTCAATTTTATAGAACTCATTGTGAGATTGGTGTTTATAGCGAGAAACCATGCAAGCTACCAATGCCAAGAAGCCATGCAAAATTGCAAGTAAAGCAACAAAACCAAATCCAAGCCCTTCTAAGGATCCTCAAAGTGTTGCTGCCAAGGTTTGCTTAATGGCTTCAAACATAAGGTATATTATGTTGCATATGCACACCAAGTTTTGATTGCAAAGTAGGAAAACTTAAAATAACTAGGATTATTATTTAATTCCATTGATGAGCTTTGTAAGTTGATTTGGTCACCATGTTGGAGAAAGCAATTAGTTATGGCAAGGTTCTTTAGTTGCAAGTAATTAACATTTCTGCCTTGACAAGATTAAATGATTTGTATGTATGCAATTCTTTATTTAATTTATGTTTTGATTATAGAAGGTGAGTATGACCTAAAAGGTGATAAAAGCTCATCTTTCCCACCACTAAATAACTTAAAACCCATGAAAACATTGTAAGTTCAGTGACATATATGCTTTTTTTCTCTTAGAAGTTTTTTCAAAAATGAACTATAGTTTATCAAATTGCTCACTTACTCCTTCACTTTGGTGATATACTCACGATCTTTAGGTATGATAAACCTATTAATGAGGTCCACTAGTTTCATGAATCACACACTATCAATTGATTTAGTAAAAGATAAACCTCGCCCGTAGTCCAACACATGTGATCCACCAACCCCGTACCTCCCCGCACGTGGCATCTCTGAAGCGTGAGCACGGAGCATACGAACCTACCTCGCTCGTATCCCCACGCGAGAGTAACTTGATATGAACCTCCCCGCTCATATCATCACATGTTATCCACCATCCATGAACCTACCCGCTCATGGCACAACATCTCCCAATCCAAGTATAGAATCATCGCTTAAAAGCAGCACACACAAGTCATAGTCTGTTAAATTTCCACCCGGCGTAACCCCAAGCGCCGCTAGGCGAAACAGGTCCAGACCGCCTGGCGGTACCTTCCCACCGCCAGGCACCAGCGCTCTCCCAGACCCACTGTTTTACAAACGACGCCTGGCAGAGCACACCTTGCCGCTAGGCACCACGCGGTGCAGGGACCTTTGACGCTAGTCCTATCGCCTGGCGCACACGCTCGTGCCACCAGACGCTACACCAGTTGCATACATACTGTCTGATTTTCTCACATAGGTCTAAGCACATGGATTTATATCACTACACAACACCAATATACTCATGTTCTCTTATCCTTCAACTACGAATTGGTATATTATTGTCACACTACACATGGCCCATTACCTATGATCCACTTCCTAAGTTACTCTAGTCATAACCTGGCCTTTAGCAAACATAATATCACACTCTTTAAAGATTTGATTTAACTTAACACCACTATTGCTCCATCCAACATCTTCACTACATATAAATGGTATTTCTATTCAATGTTACATATTCAAATGTCACCCATCAATGCATTTAAGTCACGAATGATACGTAAAGCCAATAAGTCATGTTCAACAATTATCCAATCACACATATGCAAAGGCTATGCTTCCAAAACTTGAACTATTAAATAAAATTACTCTTCTCCCTTTCTTTCCTTAACATTCCTACCACTACAACTTACCTTAGTCATTCTTTCAACCTATTACCATTCACATACTTAATTACCACAGTATATTGCCCTTCCAATGTTACCAGTAAATTCTAAAACCACTCACTCACCAAGGTTCCTCCACATTTTCACTACCTGAAAACACCAAACTGTACTTGGCCTCGCTATTGTCTGACGGCAAGCAAAGCGCCGCCAGGCGGTCTATCAGTACCCAAATAAACCATGCTTCTTCATACCTATGACAGATTCGACCCATTTTCCAATAATCATCCCACCACTTACTTTCACCAAGATGTGACAATACACATATAATGGACTAACTTTCTGCTCTTAATTTGATTCATAAAAGTTTCCCGATCTTTACTCTCTTGAGTAAACCCAATTCAATTCATGCACGAGTATATCTCAAGCTTTGCCATACCCCAAATTTTAATTGATTTCAGACCAACAAGGTATCCAATAGAAGCTACACACATCAATTCCAGAAACCATATTGACTTCCGTACAAACAACATTAAAACCACCAAAAAGAACGCGAACAGTGTCGCACCGCCTGGTAGAAATTCATCGCCGCTAGGCGGTTCAAACCAAAATAAGAACAACACCCATCTCTAATGTGTCGCCTGGCGGTAGGGATTGAGCTGCCAGACGGTTTTTGGGAAAAACCCAAAAACTTCAATAAAATAGTGCAGAAAATAGATGAGAAACATGCAATTCCAATCATGCAATGCACCGTATATGGTTAATCAAGGCTCATAAACAGAATGTTTTTAGCCCTCTAAGTTACCTCTCTATTGGCTGCTAGGGTTCCTAAACCCTTTCATATTCATGCCAAAGAAAAATTTGGCAAAAAGAGAGTTAATTAGTTCTCAACAAGGTTTGAACCAACAACCTATCAATCACCAAGTCAAGAGTACAACCAATTCACAATTGTGATACTTCCTCCAATTCTAAGGTTATGTTATCACGTCTCGCATTCAATTATATAACATAAAAGTGCATAAATTAAATAACATTTTACAAATGGCATACATAGGACTCGAACCCAAGTCCTTTCACACAATTAAAATACTCTCAACCACTTGAGCTAATACTTTTCCACGTCATAGCAATCCGCATTAAATACCTTAAATGCTTTTATTACCCGCATTTATTAAATAATTATTTAATTAACTATTTAATTTTCTCGGGTCTTACAAATCACACCAGCCTAACAAGAACCCTCTTGCAGACCTGGAAAACTACCAGGCACACATATAAAGCTTGAGAAAGATCAAACCCCAGTGGTACCACATCCTAGCCTACCACAAACCACTTTCTCCAAGCTTCGAACCAAGCCAAAAGCTCCAAGAATTAATTCAAGATCAATGTTCAACTGCTGCAAACTGTATGATCATGAAGGAGAGAGTTTCCACAAGTTTTCATAACAAATTCGTGCTTTAAAATGATCAATAGACCTCTCTTTCGAAAATCATAGCTTTTATGATCAAACTGTTACGAAATTCAACAGGTTGATTTTCAAATCAATCGGTTGATTTCACTTGACCTAAGTGAAACCAGTCGATTAAAAACTAAATCAACAATTTGAATTTGTTGTAGTTTAAGACTAATGTAGGCAACCTTTTAACCTTTTGAAAAACCATTCAACAGACTAAAAGAGACATTTTAATCTGTTGAAAAACCATTCAACATATTAAAAGACACACCTAAGACCAAATACATCTAATTAATGCTACAAGGTCTACAATATGAATTACAAACTTCAAATACAATTTCTTAATGATGTAACTACATGAAGAGCACACGTTTCAGCCTTGACCAACATGGATATCATCAAATCTCCTTTCATTCATCAATGTAGGCTTCATTTCAATGGTAATGGATTCAAGATAGTTCAAAAGAGCTTCATTCAATCTTCATCAAATCTTCAAGAAGCAAACCACCTTGGCTTCTCACACCAACAATCTCCCCCTGATTTGATGAAGCCAACCTCCATCTTCTTCCATCTATCTTTTTCTATCTTCCATTGCAAAATGCTTCCATTTATGGGATACCATTAAATTGATGAAGTGACACCTTAGCTTGAAACTTGTGAACCTGAAAAACATTTATAGTAGCAATGCAGACAAACTCGTAAGCACACACATATACACATGCTCCCCCTCTCAATAATATGGGTTCAATTTCAGATTTGATTTTAATTCCAATTTTAATGCTTCTATGTTTTTAATTTCATCAATTTTCCATTTTCTAATTTTTCTCCCCCTTTGGATTCATCAAACAGAATAAATGCATAAAGAGAACAAGCATTGCATATCCTTTCATTAATATTTGAACACAATACAACAAGCACAAACTGAAACAGAGAAGAAAAATCATAAAGCTGATATAATCAGCCAACTGAAACGAAAAACAACCAACTGAAACTGATAGAGCTGAAACTGAAAAAGCACAAACACATGGATACAATGCATGATCCTAAACAACCACCACACTCAGTCATCCTGAGGATCATTTCTGGTCTGGAATGAGTTCATCATATCATGGATATCATGAATTTGGCCATCCAATGCATTGAACCTCTCATTGCAATAGTTGTGATGTGCATGTTGGGACACATTGAGCTCATGCAACTGGTTCAACACCATCCTCTCAAAATGGGAGTACACAGGGCCTCTATCCTCTGCAGGGTTGTAGGGAATCAAGTCCATGGGTCCAGTAGTTGGTTCTTCCTCTTGATTTGCACCACTTGGGTCAGCTTCATGATCATGTGCACCACCAACTACAACACCAGCAGTTGTCCATCCAACTAACCTTTCTCTCTTGCATTTTCATTTTAAAGTTTCAAGAACTTGTGTTTTAATCATTTTTTTCATGTTCTTGGATGTTTTCATGACATCTATAGCATTGAGCATGTTTACATAATCATTTGGAACTTATCTTGATCAATCTTGTGCATTTTTACTGGTTTAAAACTCGAATTTGCATTTCTGCATTTTTCTCAGTATTTCAGTCGACTGTTTTCCTGTTTCAATTGGTTGATTATACCAGAACATAATTTGTTTAGTAAAATCAATTGATTAACTCTGTTTTTGATCGATTGAAAGTGTACAGTTCAGTGTTGTTTGCATCCTAACTTGGTGATCTAATTTATTCAATTAAAGGTGGTTTTTAGCTTTCAAAGATAGCCTGAATTTTTAACTAGCCAATTCAACACCCCCTCTTCTTGGCATTTCAACCATTTCAAAACTAACACACACACACACACACATATATATATATATATATATATATATAGATATATATA
>Ga0214542_1012887_pt1 | contig 10445 bp, 3 predicted proteins | sample CNSS1metaG_FD_160096 | JGI IMG/M metagenome (GOLD analysis project Ga0214542, IMG submission 160096) | Root nodule microbial communities from cowpea collected in UCLA plant growth center, Los Angeles, California, USA - CNSS1 | ecosystem: Host-associated > Plants > Roots > Nodule | place: USA...
TTGTTTAAAATTGACCAATTTTGTCCCTATCAAAGATGTGACCAAATTTAATTTTTATATCAAAGTTATAATGATGTGAATTTTAATATATTATATAAAAATATTTAATAAAAAATGTGAATTTTAATATAAAAATTAAATTTGGTTTTAAAACACTCTTGCAAAACAATTATAAAACCATTTTTAAAATATAAATGCTCTAAATGGAAATACAAGGAATCTAACGCTTTACATCCAACATAAAACAAGTCTCTAACCAATTGTGCTACACACCGTTTTTACAAAATTATCTATTTCTTAATTTAAACATTCCCCTCACGTTCAATTACACTCTTAAAAAATATAATTATTTTTCCTAGGTCTTATAGAGAACAACAAAGAGATGAGTCTCATGGTCAAAATTATAATAGATGAGTTTGGTAAGTCACTCGAATAACTTATATTTTAGGTATAATTACTGAATTGGTACCTGAACTTTTTGGGATTGTTGAATTTGGTACCCAAACTTTAGAAATGTTCAATTTGGTACCCAAAATTTTTAAACGGATTTATTTTAGTACCTTTCGTTAAACATTGCTTAACGCCGTTTGGTTTCTGTTGAGGTGGTACTGTGCAGCAAAGACGTGGCAGAAATAAGGGTTGTGCATGTGAATTTAATGGTAAAAAAAAATTTCAAAGTAAATCATAAAATCCAAAATGCGATATTACCATATTGGGAAAAAATTAGGACAGAGTGAAATCCAGATGCAGAAGGTACTAATTTATTCACTAATATCAAATCCCGGTGACATGTTTTCGAATTGTGAAACAAATTTTGATTATGATTTCAAATAAAATATAGGATGTCTCCATGAAACTTTTATAGTCAATTGTCATATGGTACTGAACAATATTTCTTTGTTCTTTTAATTATGCAGCATTTCCCATGAGTTTGTTTCCTTTCATGTTCTACTACCTAATTAACATGGATTCAGTTCTTGCAATTAGGAGATAATATTTTCGAATCCAATGCTCCTGATGTTGTAGAATCTCTGTTTAAAGCCTTTGGTCCTGCTATGGAATCATGACTTTCTTGGGTAGGAGTTTTAGGAAACCACTACCAAGAATCAACGATGAATCATGAAGACTTAATGTCCTTAATTTCCCTTATGGATTATTCAGTTTCAAAAATCAACCCATCAGATGATGATGCAACTAAAGGTGGCTTGAAGACTAAAATTGACAGATTTAGGAATTATGACCTAAAAGTGTATGGTGCCCTAGGGTCCATGTTGGCAAACATCACTGTTCTGAATCTTTTCTTTCTTGACAGTGGAGACAAGGCTGTTTATCAAGGAATTCAAACTTATTGATGTATCAAGGAGTCTCAACTTCACTGGCTTCGTTGTGTTTCTCAAGAATTCCAGGTAACAACAAAATCTGAATATTGTCTGTTGCTAATCAAACTAATTTTGGGTATTATTTTGAAGAAACTCAATATTACCTGTCTATACTTCAATTTTGACATGATGCATGCTCATGATTGTCTTCGTTGACTTATATTTCTCAGTTATCTTTTGCATAAAAATACAATCTTCATAATGTTTTCCTTTTCTTTCTTTGGTATTGATTTCATAAGTTTTCAGTTTTTCTACAACTATATTTTCTATGGAAAGTGTGAGAATTTTGTTGATACTGATACACGAGCTTTGTTAAATAATATTTATTTAATTGTAGAGTAGAAAAGTGGTTCAAGGGGAATAGAGCAAAGTGAATTGTAGGTAAAGTATATTGATGCATTTATTAGTTTTGCATAAATCACTAGGTGGAAAAAACTCCATCGTCCTTAGGAAAGTTGCAAAATAGCACAAGCATGTCAGATTTTACACAATTTCTGCCCTAATTTTTCCTTCTGCACATGGATTTCACTCTACCCTAATTCTTTCCCAAATTCGGTAATAACGCATTTTGGTTTTTATGATTTATTTTGAAATTTTTTTACCACTAAATCCATGTGCACAACCCTTATTTCTATCACATCTCTACTGCACAATGTCACCTCAACAGAAGCCAAACAACGTCAAGTAGTGTTTAATGGAAGGTACTAAAATAAACCCGTTTAAAAATTTTGGGTACCAAATTGAACATTCCTAAAGTTCGGGTACCAAATTGAGCAATCCCAAAAAGTTCAGGTACCAAATCAGTAATTATACCTATATTTTAATTTAAGTAGCTTATATGAGGTTCACAAACTTCAATTGTATTATTGCCTTACAAAACCATACACATCAAAGAAAACACATTAACCTAGGCAACAAACAAATGTTAACTAGTTGCCACCTTAACAACTTATTAGAAAACCAAAAACCACATTCTAGCAATCACTATATCACATAGAATGGCAAACATAATGATTCTTTTGATTATCCTCTAGAGAATACGTGATTAAAAGCACATAAGTATAGCACCTTGTCAACAATAGCCTCAAGCGCAAGCACACATTGCATCACAAACTACCCATTCCCATTGAAGCACACACGCGCTCTCGATATTCCATAATCACAAACCAAACAAAAACCCAAAAACAAACTAAAATCATATAGTAGTAGCCAAACAAAAACTATATAGTTAAGGGAAAACTTGCATTTCATTAGCTCCACGGGTAAAAGTTCTACAATTATAAAAATAAGAAATTTCATGGGTACATCAAAAGATAAACTAAATTGCAATGGAGAAATGAAAAAAAGGATGTTTGGAATGAGAAAAAACATGTGTAAGCAATAAGAAGACACCCCAATGCACTACGGTTGAAATAGAAGTTGTGAATAGTGGTTCAAACCCCATAAGTGATGGAAGCTGTGAGCAGGTGATGGAAGCTGTGAAGGAAAAGGAAAATTAGGATTTAGGATTTGGCACGTTGTGAACAAGTATGATATGAAATGGGATTTAGGGGCAAACTCAAAATCATTTAATTTGGGGTAAGTTTATAATAATTGAGGTAAACACTGAAAATAATTTAGTCACCAAAATACAGTTGGTTGCTATTGAAACACTAAAATCATTGTAAGTGAGAAACACATTCGGTCATTATTTAGCCACTGCAACAAATTTTGTCGCTAATAAAAAACTTTATTCGGTGAATAATTTGGTGGCTATAGCGAACAATTTATTCTAGTTTTCACAATCACCAATTTAGTGACTGAATTGTTGCCACTAATATTTTCGGTCTCTATACAAACAAATAACACAAAGAAGTCACTCAGTCGTTGTTTTGGTGACTAATTTGATACTAATGTGAATCAATTGCTATTTCAGTCACAATTTGGAACAGCATAATTTTGGTGACTAATTTCGATGACTAAGTAACTTTTTATAGTAGTGGCATCAAGTACTTCTCTGCACTTTAAAATAACAATTATATATCAACCTATCTTTATTTTAAAAAATAGTATGAAAATGAAAAAAAAATATTGTCGTAACTACTTTAAAATCATTTGTAATGATACATTTACAAAATAATTTATAATGATATGTTTATAAATTATGAATATGAAACTATCTTTAAAAATTGCCTTTAACTATTGTTAAAAGTTTGTATTTACAATAATCATTATAAACTAAATAAAACACATTAATACAACAACAATACAAAATATTTATTAGACATTAATTTCAAACTTATTATAAAATTATAAGAAATTATAAGAATATGTTTGCCCGGGTACTTTAATCAAATTAATAAATGTTATATATATATATATATATATATATATATATATATATATAGATATATATATATATATATATATATATATATATATATATACACACACTGGTGGAGCTCTTGGTGCGGAATGGATGAAAGCTCCATGAAGTCGACGTGATCCATGGAAGAGAGTGAAAGCAAGTGTTTAAGGCTCTTGCTAAGCATTAGTTTGAACTAAGGTGTTTGAAGGTTTAGCTTAAGAGAAAGCTAGCGGAAGGTGGCTAGAGGAGATGATTCAATCCTCTAGCAAAGGAGAATTTCAAATGCAATAGGGTGGAGTACTCTCAACACTATGCTTCTATTACAAAATTCAAGAGTGATTACAATAGCCTAAAATTTAGGCTTTTATATGAAAGCAAATACACATAAGCACTCTTAGCCCTTGGATGAGAATGACCTTCAATCTTGGCTGTGAAAGATGGCTTGGAGAAGGAGGAAGGCTCACGACCATTGTATGATGGCTTGGAAAAGGAGGAAGCATTCCTAACCCTTGGATGCATTGGATCCATGAGGTGTAGGAAGGAGTGTTGACTTCCACTTAATCCACCTTGTACTTTTGATAGCTCATGGCCAAATCTCTTATTGGGCTTAGTCAAGCCCAATTTTAGCAATTCAAGTACACATTGTTTGACTTACTATTCTAGAAAACAAGGCCTAAACAATGGGCCAATCTTATTGATATTCTATTGCTCTTTGATACACCTCTTCAAATCTTCACATCTTCTATGGCCCATGTGAAGAGTGTGAGAAGCTCATGTGGGTTTAAGCCATCTTGGATGAAGCCTGATTGGATCTTTTTTAGCATGCCCCTTGTTATTGGGCCTCTTTGTGGGCTTTGGGATTAAAATGCATGTAGGACATGGATTGAGCCTTGAGCATGATTTGGGCCTAGGCGTTGGCCCAAGCTATATGCCTTTAAGGCTCACAGCAACCAAATTTGAGGTTCCACCAGGATAAAACATAAACCTGCAATAGTCATCAAACAAAATTATAATGAAATCATAATGACCATGCAGTAGAATTGATTGTGCAATGTGTGAAAATGGGCTTATAAAATTGGAAAAATTTGGTATTAGGCCCACTTCACAAAAAGAGTGTATTACAGTTTGACTTAGATGATTTTTTAAAAGAATTTTAAAGTCAAAGTGTGTTTTGGCACAAAATTTTGAGGAGGATAAAATATGTGAATGAGATGGAGAAGAAAAAGTTTTTGAAAGAAACAAAACAAAATATTTAATGAAAAAGTGAGAAGAGTTTAAAGATGGGAGAACTCCCTCTGGAAATTGGGTCTTTATGGAAGGCATTAGTGAAAGATGGTACACCAAATCCCTAACAACGAATTCTCTTTTGTCTTTTGAAATGCTCTTTAACTCTACCTCTTGGGATTTTCTTTCAAGTTCACTCTCTTGTCTTATTTTCTCTCTTTCTTCTAATTCTTTTCTCTCATTCTCTTCTTTGGCTTTTTTAAGACTTTCCTTTTTTTCCTTTTCTTCTTTATCTCTTTTCTTCTTCTCATTTTTCTCATATTTCTCTTGCTCTCTTTTCTTTTTCTCTGCACGAAGCTTCTCAAGCTTTTCTTTTACTCTTTGCATATCCAACTCTCGAAACTTTTCAAGCTTCTCTCGTTCTCGCTTTTGTTTTTCTCTCTCTCTTTGTTCACTCAAAAGCAAGTCCAAATTGTTCTTAAAATCTTTTTCTAGTCTAGAAAACTTAGCAAGATTTTGGATGAATGTATCACCTATGTCAATGAAGTCTTCTATCCTAGATTGTTGGTCTTTAATTATCCTAAATGAAGGGGGAATGAAATGTTTCCACATGCATGCTTTCAATTCATAAAATGTATTAATGCATGATTCTCTCCCCTTTTGCACTCTCTACTGTCTCTTTTGCCACCACTCGGATGCACGTCCTATAAACCTAGATGTAACGTACCCAAGAATATCAAATTGATTATATGTACTAAACAATGGTTGCACCAATTTCTCTGTATCCCACATCCAATCTCTAAATTATATTAGTCCTATATCCTCCCCAAAGAATGGAATGTCACTATGAAATGTATGATGCAACTCATGACTATCATGCTTATTCAACCTAGGACTATATGTAGAATATGTACTCATAGTGATTGAATGAACTTATGAAGCTTGAACAAAGTGTGGTAGAGGAAATCAATCACAGGTGGACCTCCAGGTTAGGCGAGGTGAGTCTTTAAGACTTCTTAAATACCAAGCCCAATCCTTGCCAAGATACACTTGTAAAAGGTTTCAAAGATCACACAATGGTCTAAGTGCTAAGTAAATAGAATCACTTAAGTCACTAAGCACAAAACAAGCAAACAAGACTCAAAGAAATTTAACACTAAAAACGGACCCCTAAATGGCAAAAGATTAGAGACTTTGGTTTCACACTTAAGCCTTTATGCAACGTGAAAACATGAATATAGCTATGCGGCCTAAAGTAAGGTGAGAAAGCACTTAGAAATTTCAACACACTTACTACGAAAATGCTCACTATATAGTATCAAAAGGTTCTACTTAGGATATGGGATTGAACACCTTGTGGTTCCCCAAGACACCTAAGTAGGCCAAGCTTACAAGTTTAAAATGCAATAAAGTTGGTGCATTAAGAATGACAAAGAAGGAGCAATCCCGAGAACACCAAAACTTTAGTGAACTTTGGGAGGAAAATTAGGTAACTTATGATGCTCTAGAAATGCCAAAATAAGTGACCAAATTGAAGAGAAAGAGTTAAGCTAGATGGAAACAACAATTACAAGCCACAATGGGCAACCAAATGTCTTCAAATTGATGTTTTGAAAGAGTCCCGAGACCAAAAGTCTTGAACCACAAATGTTGGACAACAATGCAGCCAAATCTCGCGAGCAAAAGTGGGGAAAGCAAGCCTTAATTGATGGCCTTTGTGCACACACCAATGGGGAAAAATTTGGGGCACTTTGTGCACTGTAATTGAAGTACCAAATCTCCAAGAACAACAACAAAAATTTCACTAAAAACAATAACAAGAAACAAGAAAAATTATGGCAAAACACAAATGTTAGCACTCAAACACTCTTTAAGAAAATTGGCTCAAATCTTGTATACATGTGTAGGGTGAGAAGTAATTTGCAAATGAAAGCACAATGCTAAAGGATTACTTCACATCCACCACCTAAGATGCTACCACTAGCTAAGCAATTAAGCTAGAATTCAAAGCACACTCAAACCAAAACCAAAATGCTTGAGACTTAACACTTATATGGCAATACACAAAGATGAAAGCAAGAAAAGCAAATTAGAAATGCTAAACCAAAGAGAGTAGTAATGAAACAAGAGTGAAATGAATATGGAATAATAAACAAGCAAGAAATTAAGGCTTGAAATGAAAGGAAGCACAACAAAAGGAACCTAGAAAGGTACTAGAATAGAGTAGAAAATAGAAAAACAGAAATTGTGGTGCTTGCTTTTGAGATGTTCTATGAAATTCAATAAGAATGAGCTTGATTATGGTCTAGAACCAAGCATGAACATAGAAGAACATATTTAGACACTCAAATGGATTAAAACTGGACAGAACATGAACTACTTATCCACATGCATCAGATATGTTGATGTTCATTGTGTTTTTGGTTGTGAGATGAAGGTCATGAATCTAAGCAATTTGTGTAATCAAATAATCGATGGAAAATGTGTATAACAACTCAAAATAGTAGTAAACAAACTGGAAATGACAAAATCGTAGGACGAAATGAAAATTAAAATGAATGCACCAAACAAAAATGAAGAAAACACAAGGAAAAGCAATAAAAGATGGCTGGAAAATTGAAAGAAATTAAGAACACTTGTACACCATTGAATGAAGGAGTACTACAATTTGAATCACTAGAGATTCATGTAGCCTTAAGAACACCATAGAAATGAACAAAAACAGCAACAAAATGGAAGAACAAGGGAAATACAACACGAAAATGAAGAGACAAGCCAACGATCATGAAACCTTACTCAACAATGGTGGATTGCCGAAGTTGCCTGGCTCTTGATACCAAAATGGTGGAGCTCTTGGTGCGGAATGGATGAAAGCTCCATGAAGTAGACGTGATCCATGGAAGGAGTGGAACCAAGTGTTTAAGGTTCTTGCTAAGCAATTGTTTGAACTAAGGTGTTTGAAGGTTTAGCTTAAGAGAAAGCTAGGGGTAGATGGCTAGAGGAGATGATTCAATCCTCTAGCAAAGGAGAATCTCAAATGCAATAGGGTGGAGTACTCTCAACACTATGCTTCTATTGCAAAATTCAAGAGTGATTACAATAGTCTAAAATTTAGGCTTTTATATGAAAGCAAATACACATAAGCACTCCTAGCCCTTGGATGAGAATGACCTTCAATCTTGGCCGTGAAAGATGGCTTGGAGAAGGAGGAAGGCTCACAACTATTGGATGATGGCTTGGAAAAGGAGGAAGCATTCCTAACCCTTGGATGCATTGGATCCATGAGGTGTAGGAAGGAGTGTTAACTTCCACTTAATCCACCTTGGACTTTTGATAACTCATGGCCAAATCTCCTATTGGGCTTAGTCAAGCCCATTTTTAGCAATTCAACTACACATTGTTTGACTTATTATTCTAGAAAACAAGGCCTAAACAATGGGTCAATCTTATTGATATTCTACTGCTCTTTGATACACCTCTTCAATTTTTCACATCTTCTTTGATCCATGTGAAGAGTGTGAGAAGCCTATGTGGGTTTGGGCCATCTTGGATGAAGTCCAATTAGATCTTTTTGTGCATGTCCCTTGTTATTGGGTCTTCTAATGGGCTTTGGGATTGAGATGCATGTAGGCCATAGATTGGACCTTAAATATGATTTGAACCTAGGTGTTAGTCCAAGCTATAAGCCTTATTGGAATCATATTATATACATTAAATAGTTTATTTTAATATGTATGAGTATATCTAACTTGCAATTAATAATATTTTATTTAATATTCTTTTCTAATTATCACCTCAATTACTTTTTTAATCAATTTTATCTTTAATTTATAGGTTAATTTTTTTTAGTATTTTTAAATAAGGTTAAGTTAAGTATCATTATAATTTTTTACATAACCTTAATTATGTTAATGTTGTGAAGTTCATGATATGAAATTTATTAAAAATAAAAAATAAAATAAAAAATACTAAATATTGATAAACTATATCTATTATAAAAAAAATCTAAATAAATACATAGAAATAAAACATTAAATTACGATTGTTTCTTACAAATTTTAGTTTGATACTTGGTCAATCCAATTTTGGTAAATCAAAATTTGGTGAACCAAATCAATTTTATGTTCTTGGTCCATTAAACTAGCAAACAATTGCCTTTCAATATAAATTGAAATGCTTTGATAAACTATTCCACAATTAACACAAATTTGTTATGTAAAACACTTATATTATGAATCAAATGCACAAAAAACATTTAATTTTCTGAATCTCTCTTTATGTGAATTTTAATCTGAAATTCATTTCCAATAATAATGGCCCTTTTGTTTTGTTTGTTTTTATATAATGATAGTGTGTGGAAATTGAATGTAAAGAAGAAGAATCAAGATGTAGTGAAGTTAAACTAAAAATATAGTGTCTGATAAAATAGACTGATGACCTAATTTACACAATCTTCACTGAAATGGTCAATATATTGTACTTTTAGATTTTTTAAATAGTAAATATAATTTCACTCTTTTTCTACACATGAACAACTTATTTTTAATTTTGTCCTTTTCTAATATTTAAGCTAATAATTAAAAAAATACAAAATTGTAATAACTTTCTAAAAATGTTCATTTTGTATCACTTATGCCCACTAAACCCATATATTTTATAGTAATTATCATTGCTAACTTTCTTTCTATTTCATATATTTTATAGTAATTATCATTGCTAACTTTCTTTTCTATCTCGCTTTCCGAGACATGCTAACTTTCTTTCCTATTTTCTAAATTTTGCCCACCAAACAGTATTTCTTGAATTCTCAATTATTTTTCACTTTCTTTCCTATATTGATTTTGATTTCCCTTCTACTTTAACCATTATTTGAAAATAAGTTTGACCATAGGATCGCGTACTTAATTAAGACTTCTTTTACTGTGAAAATTGGATTTTGTTACAAAGTAACCAAACAAGTGTTGACGCTAGAAAAAAACAATAAAAAAAAATGTAGAAAAGTACATAGAAAAAATAGTAAATGCTAATTGTACACTAAAAGATGAGGGTGAGTAAATAAAATGTGTCCAACAATCTACACGACTGAAATATTCGAAGATTAAATTGAAATAATTAAAAGTTATGATTATCACAAACTAGATATGCCCGTTTATTTTTTTTTTCTAGTAAACGCCAAAAAGTGCATAAAATGAAAAAAAAAATAAATAGTAGATGCTAAATAAATGAGGGTGTGAGAAATTAAAATGTGTACGATAATCTAAACGACTAAACGAATTCGAAGATTAAATTGAAACACTTAAAAAGTTATCCGAGCATAAACCTACTATAATTGTTATGAAGTAACAGATTATATAGTTTATATAAGAAAATAATTTTGCGTAATTAATCTATTATAAAAGATTATGAATATTATTATTTTATAAGTTATATTATTTTATATATGAGTTAGGGCTAGAATAAATATATAAACAAAATATATATATATATATATATAT
>Ga0214542_1012890_pt1 | contig 10443 bp, 4 predicted proteins | sample CNSS1metaG_FD_160096 | JGI IMG/M metagenome (GOLD analysis project Ga0214542, IMG submission 160096) | Root nodule microbial communities from cowpea collected in UCLA plant growth center, Los Angeles, California, USA - CNSS1 | ecosystem: Host-associated > Plants > Roots > Nodule | place: USA...
TTTTTCAGTTGCTCTTGATGACGAAGGGCTTCCTCCAGCCGATGATGGGTATCCTCGGTCTCCTTCCGAAGTATCTCCCTTTCTTTGAGTGTTATTGAAATTTGGTGGAGTTGGGATCGAGTTTTACCGGACCCCACGGTGGGCGCCAATGTTCTGGTCAAGAAAAGTGCCAGATAATTCTTAACCAAAAACAAAAAGAAAGAAATATTTTTTACCATAGCTTAAGACTTGCTTAGGTCAAAAAATCTTCCCCCTTAACGATGGGAGCAACCTTCTTATTTATATCATAATCAGTTACAAAATATTAAATTCTAGATATACAAAATAAAAAATGAAATTATCTTCTGCTCCTAAAATATCTCTAAATATAATAACAACCTCATTAACTCCTAAAAACAACACCAAACACGGAACTTAATTCGGTTAATATTCTCCCTCGGTGCCTCCCCGACCCGATACCATAATCCACTTGTCCTCTCGGTCTGCAACCGAATCACTCCTCTAGTCCAGTACAAATTTCAATATAAGTCAAATACTTAAACGAACTAGTAAGCGAACATAATTCGTATGTCAAATAGTCATCGATAAAATTAATAAATATATACTTCGTAACAATAATATAATGATACAATAATTAAGATATTATCAAATTACAATGTATGTATATATTATTTTAAATTAGTTTTAACTATTACTTTACTTCTATAATCGTGAGATTTTTAGTGTTTTTATCTTCTTTATTAAAAATTAGTGTACACATTCGCGTATGTGCATGCATTTCTTAAATATACATGATATTATATTAGTAAATGATGATAATGTAATGTTATTAAGTTAATATATAAAATAAAATTATATTTATTAAAAATAAAGTGAAATATATAAAGAAAATATGAGGGAATAACTGTTGATAAATAGAGAAAAAAAATAGAGATAAACGATTTTATAAAAGAATTTGTAAAAATAGCGGTCAATTTTCAAAAATTTAATACATAATTATATTTTAAAGGATAAAATTGGTATTTTGAAATTGGACACAAAAGAAATCTTTATATATTGTTATAGATATATAATTACCATTAAAAAAAACTTATACTTTCTACCAATTTTATTTTAAATTTTCTCGTAGAAAATACTTATAAATTTTGTTATAAAAAAAATTATAGAAAATTACTACTAATTCTTTTGTAAAATATTTTGTAAAAAACACTTTTCACAACCAATTTTGTAAGAAATATTTACGAATTTTATAATTTTGTATGAAATAATTACTCACGAAAAAATTACATGTGAATTTAAATTCTTTAAAAAATAGTAGAAAAAAAATTCTTGTAATTTTTCTAACAAATTTAAAAAAAAAATTATATAATACAATAAGTTTTAGTAATGAATTTTCAATTATAAACCATGTTATTAAGAACATCGAAACAATTTCAACTGAATAATTGCAAAACTATCTTCTTTCTTTTTTACTACAAAAAGACAACTGAATTTTGCACACATTATATAAACCCGTAAAAAAATAAACACACACATTCATGATTATTGTTTTTTACATTAAAACAATAATTGACAAATATAGAACAAAAAATTCATAATTCAACTTTTTTTCCCCCAACATATCTTTTTATTGCAATTATAAATTGGAAAACTAAAAATATTTTGATTGATTGAAGTTCTAAAGTAGAATCGTCTCTTCAAACTTTTTTTTTTCAAAATAAATGAATTCTCAACCCTTATTTAGTTTTTTTATTTATTAAATTTAGTATAAAAGAGACATAGGACCTCTCTAATTTATTAGATCTTAAAACTAAAATTTCTTCAAATTTTTTAATTATAAAAGTTTTCGTTTTGATTTAAAATCTACCATTTTTCTGTAATAACAATAATATAAATAATAAATAATTTTTATTTAATACATGTATACATATAACTATATTGTACAACATTTTTTTACCTGTTTTCATGACACTATTAATTTAAATTATCCTTTTAATTTATTTAAATTATAATATGATCGATTTTTAAATATTGAATTTTAAAAGAGATAATAATTGCATTCCCTTTTTATTTAAAAAGAAAAAGTAAAGCTACATTTTTAAAAGGTAAAACATTAACGGTTTGACACTACATAGTCAAAATATAAGATTCTAATAGTAGATATTAGTAAAAATTAATATAAAACAGCTTAGACACCATATATAATTAGGCAAAATATAAGATTCTAATATTAGATATTAGAAGAATGTGTGCTAAAATGGAAGTTTTTATTGGTGTATATCTTTTCTCATAATAGAAAATAGAGTCATACATTGTTTCATCACCTTACATATTTGTCTATTATCTCACCGTTTCTCCACCTTTAATTATATACGAATATGCTTTTCTTAACATATAGCACAACTTTCAACTTTGCTACACAAATGCAACTTAAAACAAAATTCATAACATTTTCAAATGTTGTTTCCTCATGTTATGGTCTCTGAAACCAACAAAATCTAACATTTCATCCTCATTAATATTCATTTTCTCTCAATATTGAATGACAAATGCACATGGCGGCTCCATGTTAGTGGAGCTAAATGCACACAATGCCTTGCATAAACCCAAATTCGAAACGTTATCGCATTATGAACCCCCATTTATTACTTTCAACAATGAGGACGATGATTTCAACCTTGACCATAATCACAATTACGACGATAGCAACAACAATAATGCCTCTCCATACAACATGTCCCCATGGAACTACCATCCCAACACCTCTTCTCCGATCAAAAGGTCTCCTTGGTCATTACCCAACTCAACTGCAAACCACCACAACGAAGATTACCCCCCTGAAACAGAGCTCATTGGATCCCTCGTTCGTGAAACAGGACACATATATTCTTTAGCTGTTTCTGGAGAATTGTTATATGCAGGCTCCGATAGTAAGAACATAAGAGTTTGGAAGCATCTAAAGGATTTCACCGGTTTCAAATCAAACAGTGGTTTGGTCAAAACCATAGTAATCTCTGATGGCAAAATTTTCACTGGCCATCAAGACGGGAAGATAAGAGTATGGAAAGTTTCATCCAAGAATCCATATAACTACAAACGTATAGGGAGCTTGCCCACGTTTAAAGAATACGTGAAATGCTCTATGAACCCAAAGAACTACGTTGAGGTTCGACGAAACAAAAATGCAGTGAAGGTGAAACACTTTGACGCCATTTCGAGTCTAAGCTTAAACAAGGAAGAGGGGGTGTTATACTCTGGATCGTGGGACAAGACGCTCAAAGTGTGGCGCTTGGCGGATTCAAAATGTTTAGATTCTATCAGTGCACATGATGATGCAGTGAATGCAGTGGTATCGCTGCTTGAAGGAAGCGTATTAACAGGGTCTGCGGATGGGACAGTGAAGTTATGGAGGAGAGTGAATGTGCAAAAGGGGGAGAAAGAGAAGAAGTCAAAACATGTGTTGGACCGGATTTTGCTAAAGCAAGAAAATGCTGTTACAGCGTTGGCAGTGAATTGCATGGCCACAATAGTTTATTGTGGTTCTTCAGATGGGTTAGTGAACTTTTGGAAATGTGACCATAAAGGTGAGTACTTGCAAGGTGATGTCTTAAGGGGTCACAAACTTGCCGTGCTTTGCCTTGCCACAGCTGGGACCCTCATATTCAGTGGCTCAGTGGATAACAATATATGTGTGTGGAGGCACAATGAAAATGGGTTTCACACATGTCATTCAGTTTTGATAGGTCATACAGGACCTGTTAAGTGCATTGCTGTGGAGCAGCAACATCCACAATCAGAAAGGGAACAAGGGTGGATTGTGTATACCGGGAGCATGGACAACTCAGTAAAGGTGTGGCATGTGTCTGAACATGTGTCAGAGGTGGGCACAATCCAATGCAAGACCACTTTGAATCATTTTGATTCTTCGTGTTCCTCACCAAGAACAATGAGTGTTAATTCTTCCATATCAGAAACATATTATTCCTCCCCACGAAAGTCTATTATAAGCCATGAAAACGACTTTGATAACCGTAATAGTGATGCTACTATCAGCACTTTGAGTGACAACAATAAGATTTGTGATAAAGAAGAGAAATATTACATTTCGGGTGACACTCATGACAACATAGATGATAATAGCATGAGAGTCATTGATTATGGGAGGAACAAACAAAGTAGCAGTGATGTTGCTAAAAATAATCATTCTACAAATAATAAGATTAATACTAAAAGTATTAAGAATGACCTTAAAAATGTTGATGATAGTAAGAATGACATCAATGACATTAAAAGGGTAAGTGAAAACATTGACATTATCGGCAACAACAATGTTGATATTGGCATACACATTATGAATGACAACAAAAATCACCGCACTCATGGTCTTAAAAGTAACAACAATGGTGACAACACAGATGTAAGCAAAAAGATTGACATTAGCAACAACAATAACAATGTCGATATTGGTAAATACAATGACAATGACAACACAAATTACAATATTAATGGTCTTAAGAGTAGCAATAATGGCAATAACCGCCATAACAATGGTGGTGCTCATGTCAATAACAAAAGTAGTTGCAACTTTGATAGCACAAAGAGTAAAGACATTATCATCGACAGCCAAGACAATGACACTACTAAGGACATTGAGAATGACAACGACAACAAGTGCAACAAAAGTGTTAGAATTAAAGCCACTATCACTAGAAGCAACAACAACAATATTGGTGATGTTAAAATCAATGGAAGCAAGTGCAACAATGTTGATGATGTTCGAAACCTTGAGTATGGAAATAAAAATGAACAAATAGATGAAAGCATTGCTAAAAGTATCAATGATCACAACAAAGGAGCATATATATGCAACTACAACAAGAATTATAACAATGGTGACAAAAGCATTGACATAGGCCTCAATCACAACACTAATGCAGGTAAAAGCATTGACCATCAAATTAACAATATGAACTATGATACTGCTTATGCAAATGGAAATAATATATGCAATAGTGATAACACTAAAAGCAGTGACAATGACACTACCAACAAATATCATAAGAATGTTACAAATAATATTATTGTCGGTAGAGACAAAAATTGCAACAATGATATTTCCAAAAGTAGTGTCAATGGAAACAACATTCATACAAGTGCTTATCACATTGAGAATAATATTCAAAATAGTGACAATGCCAAAAACAAAATCGACAAAAGGAATAATAAAACCTTTATGACTGGTGACAACAACATCTATGACTCTAATGATTCTCATGTGAAAAACATATCTTCTAGTCATGATACTAAAAGAGTTGGAAATGGTAAGAAGATTATGAAAGATGAAAATTGTAAGAGTGGTGAAAATGGAAACAACATTCAAGCATGTACTTATCACACAGAGAATAATATCCAAAATAGTGATGGTGTTAAAAATGGAGAAAACAAAAGGGACAAAAGAAATAAAACATCTACAAGTGGAGACAACAATATATATGATTGTGATAATTCTTTTGTCAATAACATCTCCCACAATCATGATGCTAAGAAAGGTGGCAATGATAAAAAAATTATGAAAGAAGATAATTTCAAGAGTGGTGGATATGGAAACAACATCCACACATTTGTTTATCACAATGAGAATAATATTCAATATGGTGATAGTGCCAAAAATAGAGAAAATAGAAATGACATAAAACATAAAACTTTTACAAGTGGTGACAATAATATATATTATTGTGATGATTCTAACATTAACAACATCTCCAACATTCATGATGCTAAAAAAGATGGAAATTTTAAGAACATTATGAAAGATGATATTGCTAAGAGTGGTTGCAACAAAAATAACGTTTATGTTAGTCTTCATCACTATGAGAATAATACCCAAAGTAGCCATGGTGCTAGAAACGGGGAAAACAAATCGGACAAAATAAATAATAAAACATTTACAAGTAGAGACAATGATATTTATGGTTGTGATGAATCTTATGACAACATCTCCAAAAATCATGATGCTAAAAGAGGTGAAAATGACAAGACTATGAAAGATGATAATTCTAAGAGTGGTGATAATGGAAAGAATATTCATGCAATTTGTTATCACAATAAGAATAATATCCAAAGTAGTGATGTTGATAAAGATGGAGAAAAACAAACAAACAAACAAAATGATAAAATCTTTCCAAGTGGTGACAACAATATCTATGATTCTGATGATTCTTTTGTCCACAACATTCATGCACATGCTTATGACAATAAGAATAACATCCAAAGTAATGATCATGCTAAAAATGGAGAAAAAAAAAGTGAGAAAAGAAATAATAAGACATTTACAAGTGATGACAACAATATCAATGATTGCGATGATTCTTTTGTTAACTACATCTCCAACAATCATGAAGCTAAAAAGGGGGGAAAAGAGATGAAGATTGTGAAAGATGATAATTATAAGAGTGGTGGCAATAGAAAAAACATTCATGCAAATGCGTATCACAATGATAATAAAATCCAAAGTAGTGATGGTGCTAAAAAAGGAGAAAACAAAACTAACAAAATAAATAATAAAACCTTTACGAGAAGTGACAACAATATTTATGACTGTGATGATTCTGTCAACAATATTTCCAAAAATCTTGATGTTAAAAGATGTGAGAATGACAAGAAGATTATGAAGGATAATAATTCCAAGAGTTGTGGTAATGGAAACAACATTCATGCACATACTTGTCATAATGAGAAAAACACCAAAACCGATGATGGTGTTAAAAATGGAGGAAACAAATCTAATAAAAGAAATAATAAAATCTGTATGAGTGGAGGCAATAATACATACAATTTTGATGATTCTTACGTCAACAACATGCCCAATAATGGTGACACTAAAAGAGGTGAAACTGACAAGAAGATTATGAAAGTTGATAATTTTAAGAGTGGTGGCAAAGGAAACTACATTGATGCACACAATGAGAATAATATCCAAAATAGAACCTCTACAAGTGGTGACAACAATATACATGATTATGATGATTCTAAGTTCAACAACATCCTAATAAATCATGATGTTAACAAAGGTGGAAATGACAAAAAGATTATGAAAGGTGATAATTCTAAAAGTTGTGGTAATGCGAATAACATTCATGCAAGTGTTTATCACAACAACAACAATACTCATCGTAGTGATGATGTTAAAAATAGTGAAAACAAAACTAATAAAAAGAGTAATAAAACTTTTACAAGTAGTGACAACAATATCTATCAGTGTGATGATTCTTATGTCAACAACATGCCCAACAACCATGATGCTAAAAGTGGTGGGAATGACAAGAAGATTATGAAAAAGGATAATTCTAAGAGCAATGACAATGGAAACAACCTTCATGCAAGTGTTTATGACATTGATAATAATATTCAAAATAGTGATAGTGCTAAAAAGAAAGTTGACAAAAGGAATAATAAAACTTTTATGAGTGGTGACAACAATACCTATGTCTATGATGATTCTTATGTCAAGAACAACACCAACAGTCATGATGCTAAAAGCGATGGAAATGACAAGAAAGTTATGAAAGGTGACAATTCTAAGAGTAAAGGTCAGGGTGGTCACAAGAATGATGATGCTAAAATTAGTGGCAATAACTATAATGCCAACAATAATGGTACTTCAAAGAGTACATATCACAGTGGTCACATATGCAATGATGTTTATGCCAATAATATTCCCAACAATGATGATGACACTAAGAATAATGACAATGGTAATTACATTCGCAACATTGATGGTGTTAGAAATGGCAATAACAACAACAATAATAATGTCAATTCTAAGGACAACGGAAAAGGAAATAATAATCATAAAAGTGTTTACAACAATGGGAATGTCATTTGCAATAATGATGGTGTTAAAAAAGTTAGCATTGGTAATCACAAGGGTGATGATGGTAGTTCTAAAAGAGGTAACAATGATAACAACAATCACAACCTTTATGGCACCACCAACCCTAAGAATGATGGTGTTAAAAGAAATGTTAGTGACTATAAGAACTTAAAAAATAATGGTGTTTGTGGCAACAAAAGTAATAGTTACACTGATAAAAGTAATTCCTACAAGGATGAGCTCAACAATAATAGCATTGGAAGCAATGACAATGGCCACAATCTCAATGACTACAAGACTACAAGCAATCTCAATAACAATTCCAACTATAGAAACATCAATGGTTCTAAAAGTGTTGAGAACAATATCAATCATAATCAAGATCGTGCTAAAATCAATTATGATGCCAACAATAGTAAAATCAATGGCAGTCATAGTCACTCAAACAATAATTTCCAAAACAATAACAATGATATCGGTGACAAACGAAACAAGAATGAGAGACATTTGCAAAGTAGAAATCAATGTAATTAATTATGTACTTTATTTTATTAGTTTATTACAAAATGAAGTTAATTAATGTTTTGAAAGATGTATATATTAAATTGTATGTATATACATAGAAGTGAAATGAAAGAAATGGAAAGGAAGTCAATCTTATACAAAATTATGAATTTTGAAACTTAAAAAAAATATGATAAATTAGTTAGATTTCCTTGAGAAGAACACTTAAATTACTTTAGTTACTCGTTTATCAAGTGAGATATAGAAAATTATCCTTTATTTAACTGAATATAAGAAACTAATACTAATATTACTTTTACCTATCTTTCACCTTCAATTTATACAAAATAACTAATATATATATATATATATATATATATATATATATATTCTTTTATTTTATAATTTCTCTAAACTCTAATATTATATTAGATGATATATTTATTTATATTATTTTAAAATATAGTTTTAAAAATGTAATTTTTTAAGCCAAGAAAATCAATTAGAGTACGTAAATTTTGTTTTTGTAACCTTGACCTTGTATCACATATATATAGCCTTAATATATTATTTCTTTTTATAATTTGTTACTTTGTTAACTTCATTGTAATTTCTTTTGTTATATTTCATTTACACCTTTTTTAATGTTTTTCTTTGTCTTTTCGTGTTTTATATGGGGCTGTGTATTACATTTAATATATATATATATATATATATATATATATATATATATATATATATATATATATATATATATATATATATATATATAAAAGGTGATTCAAATGTAAAATATAGGGATTGATTATATTTCCAATTTTTTAATAAAATGAAAATTTATTTGTTTGTTTATGGTTATAAATTTGAAAAATAACTGATTTTTGTCACGAATTAATTCATTTAAGATATTTCATTTTTTTTTATCTTTTTAATATTTGAAAAAACTGAAATAAACTCATGAAAACTATTAAAATTTATTATTTTCTCTGCCTACGCTTATTCATTCTGAGCGTATCCAAGTGCTGAAGTGTGAAAATATGATAATATGGATTACAGTTTATAACACGCAAACACACAGATATGATAACTATTTGAAAAAACCAAATATTAACTAATTATAACATTTATGTCTTATATATTTAGAACTACTACATCTTGTTTTTATATTCATATTCAAATATTATATTAGATATTCTTGGAGTCAAATCATGAAGTCATATATCAATATTTATGTAATAAAATATTTTTTATACTATTGTCTACAGTATAAAATATCTAATACAAAATAGTTCCAGCTATTAAATTCAATCACTAAAAATATATAATATATTAAAATCTAGAAAAAAAATACTATTCACGATAATCTAATTTGATTTGATATAATTTCTGGATTTTATTTATTTTGAGAAAAAAAAACATTTTGAGAAAATGAAGTTTTTATTATTATTTTTAAATCAGATTCCTAACAGAAACATTATCTTACATGAGGGGTGGAAAAGTATAAATTTTACTCAGGAAAATATCACTGTTATTTTTATTAAATTAGTTAGTGTGATAACAATTTTAAATTTAAATAAAAAAAGTATTATTTCCTGATTATAGAAACTTGTATAAATAATCTTAATAACTATATTTTACCAAAATTAAGACAAATTTAATCATTCTTAAACATCATAATATTTAAGTATTCATATTTCCCAAAATTATGATTATCTGTTAAATACCAAAATCTTATTTCTATAGTAAACGCTTCCTTATGTTTATTTATCCTTTCACAAATAAAAGTTCCTAATTTTGACGTATTATTTATTTACTAGTAGTTTTAAAATAATAATTTATTTAATATAATAAATTGAATTAATTACTAATAGTTTAATGATTAAGAGGCTATTATAGTGCATTGTAATATTATATTGTAATATTCTATAATGTACTCGCAGTTTTTTTTTTTTTTTTTTAGTTTTTAAGTAGGCAAACTTATCGGTTCCTAAAAATGTGCATGATCGTGTAATTTGTCTATTTAAAAATTTATATCATTCTAAATAAAATATAGAAAAATAAAGCAA
>Ga0214542_1012891_pt1 | contig 10442 bp, 6 predicted proteins | sample CNSS1metaG_FD_160096 | JGI IMG/M metagenome (GOLD analysis project Ga0214542, IMG submission 160096) | Root nodule microbial communities from cowpea collected in UCLA plant growth center, Los Angeles, California, USA - CNSS1 | ecosystem: Host-associated > Plants > Roots > Nodule | place: USA...
TTTTTTATAATATTTTATATTTATATTTATATATAAAAAAAAAAAATAATAAATAAAATATATATATATATATATATATATATATATATATATATATATATATATATATTGTCTTCTTTTTTGCAAATAATCATATAGTATTATTATTGTAGATTTCACATACGAAAAACACAAACCCATGATGGAGTCAGAAACTAGAAATAGTTATAAGAAGTCAAAGTTACACGAATAATTTAAGTAGAAAAAGAATGAAAAGCTAAATGTTATTTTCAATTTGTAACCAAACGTAAATTGAGGTTGACCCGTCTATGTAATGCCTTAGATCATAATCACCTGATGTTGTAATTGCTTAGATCATATAAAAGTAACTTCAGGTTGACCCGATGTTCTAATTGATTGGTTTAAAAATGAGTTGAAGAGGTTTTCAAAAGTTTTACATAGATTTTCTTTTCCAGATGTCACAAAATATCATATAAAAAATATGAATAATAATAGTTTAGATTGTAAGTATGATTTTGGTCCTTGATTTTTAATATGTGATGACATTTCTTAAACTTTTAGTTTTATCGGTTCTATCGTAAAGTATAAAATCTAAACTGTATACAGTACTAAAAAACTTATATTTTCAGCTAAACTTCTTTTTCTAATTTTTCTTAAAAAATACTTGTAAATTTTCAGCTAAACTTCTTTTTCTAATTTTTCTTAAAAAATACTTGTAAATTTTGTTAGAAATAATAGTTTGTAAAAATTTGTTATCCATTTGTTTACAAAATATTTTATCCAAAATGTTGCAAATTTTATAGACAATACTTGTCAATTTTATAATTTTATAGAAAATAATTATTCAAAAAAATTATCCAACAATTAAAATTTATTGAAAAAATAACAAAACAAAACGTATTTTCTTAAAAAAATTAAAAAAAATCCCATAAAATATAAAATTCTACTAATATTACAACGAAAACAAAAATAAAAAACAAATGTGTCCACATGTTTATCAGTTGTATAAATATATTTGTCGAACAACGAGAACGTAGGGATCCACATGCTCAATATATATCCTATAAAATCATGAATTTTGTGTATTGATGCATTTTGTCTTATTTCTCCAAGTGTTCAATTGATAAGGTGAGACACTTTTAGCAGTTTTCATGTAATTTCAATTGTAAGTGTATTTATAATCATTGCGGTTATAAGCAACGGCACCGTTATAATAATACATCAATTTAAAGACAAATTGATGTCAACAAATCAATAAAACTGGAATGTAGCAAAAAAATTTGATGACCAAAGTGTATGTTCTAATTAAGAGGAGAGATGGTGAAAAACAGAAACAATAAAGTAAGTACAAACAAATAATGAAGAAAAACAAATAAAAGAGAAAGAGTTAAGAGGGAAGTTGAAAGAAAAACGAGTTAAAAATAAGGAACTAAAAAAATTAATTAAAGACAATAAGTTAAAGGAAAAATAAACTAAAGAGAATGTGTAACAATCCATTTAAATAATAATTTTAATTTAAATGAAATGCCACACAATTAGAAATTTTGAGACAAGTCCCAGAGTATAAACACTACTCCTTATGATATCTAGAAAATACTAGAAGAGACCAAGGCACATCACGATGCTAGATACAAACGAAAACAAAAGACTTAACTATAGTTGATAACGTATTAAAGAGTAAAGCAATATATGAGCCATAGCCGTAAAGAAAAACCCAAATAAAATGTGAAGTCCAGCCCAGATAGACTATGCAGCGGAATCATCTCTTCCCTGTTGGCCACGGGTGTTCCTCGCATCTGCTCACATCAAAAAGTTGATGATCATCGCAAAGGAGAAAAAATCACACCAGACAAACATACAACAACAAGAAGGGTAAGCTAGAGCCAAAAAAAAATAGTTTTATCAAGCAATCTGATACACTTTCACAGTCGATTATACATACATCACCCAAGCATGTTATAACCTTCCACACAATACACTAAAACTCGACACAACTTGCACTTGTGGTGGATTTCCCTGCTTACCCCCGAGATGCTCACCCCCAAGCTAAGTGTCACAAGTGTTACAATGTCTCAATCCCCCAAACAAAGAAAACCACAGCACAAATGCACTCCTCGCCCAGCTCCTCGCTTAGGCAGAAGGGTCTCGCTCAGGCGAGCCCCCTTCGCCTAGGCGAGGGCTTGAAAAGGGATACAATGAACTTATGCGCATTCTCGCTTAGGCGAGACCTATCTTGCCTAAGTGAGATGTTTGCTCGCTCAAAAATAAAGTTGGTCGCCTCAGCGACTACTCACGTAAAATACCTTGGGCGAGCCTTTGTAAATCTCGCTTAGGCGAGACATGCTCGCTTGGGCGAGAAAACCAGTGCCCACCACTGTTCTCTCGTGCAACAGTCACACAATGGGATTCAAGTAGTCCAATAGTGCATCTCACAAAGTCCAATAGTGCATCTCACAAGTTCACATCAACACACAAGGCATACCATAGTGAAATAACAGTGGCTCAAGCAAAAAAAAATAATAAAAGCGTGAACCCTATCTTCCCTTACTTGGACGGATGCTAGCGAAAGGTACAGGCACACATTAGAGGATTACTACAGATCCAAGAACTAATGTGCAAGGTGGAATAAATGGAGTTCTCCTAGCTCAAATGAAGAAGGGTAGCCAAACCCTAGCAGAGCTTTGTTGGAGGGAGAAGAGAGAATGACACTGATGTTTTTCTAATAGGTGCATAGAATGAGAGGGATAAGGCTGGTTTAGGGGTTTTGGGTATCCTATGGACAAAAAAAAAGTGGGTCTTACAGAATGAATTAGGTGGGAGAAAAATAAGTAAAAGAAAACAAGCCGATTGAGAAGGAGATTCAAGAAAAAAAAATTGAACAAAAGATGGAAAGAAAACAAAAAGATGCCAATAAAAATGAAGGAAAAAAATAATAATAGATATTTTTTAAGATTGTTGCAAATATTGTGGTTTTATTTGTAAGACCCACTTTTTTTGGTCTTATGTTAAAGGGTCTGGCCTTAACTTTTGGGCCTAGGGGCTGGTTCATAGGGTGTCCAAAACCCCTAGACCAATCCTAACCCTCTCATTTTCTGCCCATTTTCAGAAAACAACTCTTATCCCCCTTTGAGAACTACAGTCGCAAGCTTTGCTAGGGTTTGACCTCTACTATTTGTCAAGCTAGCTCAACTTCGTTTCCCCTTCCACCTCTCGAATCTGCCCTTGGAGCTGCAGTGATCGTTGGCTTAAGTGTCGATATCTTTGGCTAGCATTTTCTAGGTAAGGGAAGGTAGGGTTCCTCATATTTTCTGAATGTTTGTCTATTTTTGGCTTTGCTCTGTGTTCGTATGGCTTGTGTGCTACTGTGGTTATATGGAATGCCTTGTTATGCTGTTTGGGTTTACATGTATGGCCGATGCAGGTGAGAACAATGGTGGAACTAGTACTCTCACCCAAGCGAGCTCCTCTCGCCTACGTGAGAATAGCAGAAACTGGCCCAAGTTCCTGCTCGAGCTCTCGCTTAGGCAAAGAGCTCTCGTTTGAGCAACGAATCATCTGGCTCAAGCGAGAGGGGCTCGCCTAAGCGAGAACTCATAGGAACCTAATGTCTTTCGCTTTAGTGGTGGCTCAGGCAAGAGGTCTCTCTTTTGGGCGAAAGGCAGTCTCGCTCAGGCGAGGAGATCTCGCCCAAGCGAGAATTCGCGAAACCTGCAGTACTCTTTGAAGGCAGTCTCGCCTAAGCGAGAGCCTATAGCTTGAGCGAAAAGCCTCTTTCGCCTGAGCGAGGGCCATGGCTTGAGCGAGACTGGTGCATGCTCTAATGTTATTTTCTTCCCTGTTTTTTTTTATTGATTGCATGACTAAGTGGTTTCCCTAATTGAAGTATGAACCATGTGAATATGTATGCATTATCTGTTGGTATGGGTTGGAATGGATAAGATGGTATGATTACACGTATGACCCACGATTGGAGGGTTGGTTATAAATTGGTATGAGATTAGTATGCATGATAATTCTAGGTTTGGTTGGTGAGACATGATTTTGGTATGGTCAGGATGTAATTCCATGAATCTCTTGGTGAGATCTCACGGTGGTGCCTCATGGTCAGGACGTAATTCCATGAAGGTTTCGTGGTGGTGCCTCATGGTCAAGACGTAATTCCACAAAGGTTTTGTGGTGGTACCTCATGGTCACAACGTAATTCCATGAAGGTTTCGTGGTGGTGCCTCATGGTTAGGACGTAATTCCACGAAGGTTTCGTGGTAGTGCCTCATGGTCAAGACGTAATTCCACGAAGATTTCGTGGTGGTGCCTCATGGTTAGGATGTAATTCCATGAAGGTTTCGTGGTGGCGCCTCATTATATAATTTAGTAAGGATTGCATCCTGAAACTCTAAAGAGTCAATGAGTCTCATGTAAAATGTATTGACTCAAGTGGTGAGAGTAGCAAGAGGCCCCAATCTTTGGCAGGATAATGACCTTAGATGTTTGAAGGATAACCTTGTGAGTGGTAGGGTGAAACTCATTGGCAATAGTTCTGCAGAGCAGTAGAGGCCACTACAAGTGCAAGCATCCAATGAATCTGACTAATTATATGTATCCAAATAGTTGAGTCTTAGAGTCTTAAAGTGTCTGCTATCACATGTTTGGGCGATTTATGTATCTTTGGCTTTTAAATTGTATGCTCAATTGTATGATAAAACCTTTTTACTCTAGCTTACCCTTTTTGTTTGCTTGTGTGTCTCGTGTGTGGTTTTCTCCTTTTGCGATGATCATCAATTTATTGATATGAGAAGATGTGGGAACTCCGGGTGATCGCAGTGACAACGGGGACACTATAGCTTTGTTGGACGTTGTTTAGTGTTGGGCCGCTGTTCAGCCCACGTTGAAGAGTTATTATTATATTATAATCCCTTGCTCATGAGCAAGCTTTTGGTCAGCGGTTGAATCTTTCCATTTTGTCAAAGGTACAGTGGTGTATCTTAGTTTTTCTATATTGAATACTTGGATGGCTGTGAAATTCTTATACTTTAAGTCTCGTACCCTTGAATATTATAATGTGTACAATGTTTTATTTGAATAAATTTATTTATTAAAATGGGATGTTACATTATCCACAATTTGAAGATTTTTTTTAAGGAAATGTCTTAACTACACATCATTTAATATTACTCGATCAATAACTGACTTTTTTACTAGTTCATTCTATCCAAGAACTGCATGCACTTTTCTCATCCTCAATAGCCAACCTCTCTAAAATATCACCGAGAACAAAATAAGAACAAAGAAAAACCTAGTCTAAAGCTATATTTTATAAAATTCGTTTTAACATATTAAAAGAGAAATCTCATAACTACTATGGTTCTAAATCTAATAAACTACAACGATTAGGTAATCAATTAAAATACTTTTTGCATAAATTCCAAACTCAAATAATAACATTTTAACAGCTTAACAACATTTTTTCATCAATCAAAAAGCATCTTATCATCAAGACAATTATTGGAAATCAATTAAATTTATTTCCTCACATTTTTAATTAATTATTTAAATTTACTTTTTCCTATTATCAATTTTTTAGCTTTCCTCCTCTTTCAACAAAAGAAAAACAAAAAAACTTCTTAGAATTTAGCTCATCGGATATTGGGAGTTTCTGGCGCGTCGCTATGGATATTGGGAGTGGGAATTTGATTCCCTAAAATCAAAATTCTCACCAAGTACAATGAAGAGGTCCATTTGGAAAAATAAAGTAAGGTTGAGTCCATTTCAGAAAAATAACTAAGCTTAGATTCCTCTACGAATTTTTCTTTCACAGCTATTGTTTTCAGAAGAAGAAGAAGAATCTACTTTTGATTTGATATGATGAAATATAGAAGTAGAAATAAGAAGAGGAATAATTCCACAAAGACCGATCTATGAATAAACAATTCCGATTATCGTCAAAATAGAATCATTAGATTTGGACAGCAAAAGCGAAAATTCAAGAGAGTAAAACATAGTATGTGGAGAATAATCATCATTCGGTCAACTTCCTTAAAGTAATAAAGAAAGAAACGTAGAAATAGTAAAGAACATTTTCTTTTTCATCTCCGTCACGTTAATAGTCTTGTCCCAACATTTTACACTTATTTTAAAGTAAAAAATTAACTATTATCAAATTAATGTATTTATTAAATCTGAAACAATTTTAATATAGGAAGACTTCAATGATAAAAGTAAAACAAAAAGAAAACTGGTAACGTGAAATAGTGCAAAAAAAAAAAAAAAATTTAACATCGATTAAGTCGGTTATCAGCGGCGGTTAAAATTGTCATTATTCTATTTTTTGCCATCAGTTAACTCACTTATATAGAATTTGACGTCATAAAATATCAAAATTTTGATTTAATATAATTGTTAAAATAATAGTCACTAAAATTATTAGAATCGATTTTAACTCACTAACACAAAATAGACAATTTACGTCTGCGATTTTACGTCTAACCAACCAGAATCAGACATAAAAAATAACCGGTGGCTAACTTGTAATTAAATTATCAACTTTTATGTTTGATGCATTGTAGTCATACGTAAATTTATGTCTGATTGGCACTAATCAAACGTAAATTTACGTTTGATTAGTCCCGTCAGACATAAATTTACGTCTAACTACAGCGCGTCACATGTAAAAATTGAAACTTAAATCCCTAAAACCTTCTTCTCTACAGCGTCGCGACTACGCAAGACGAGAACACAATTTTACCATTTTCGAACTGCACTGGTGGAGATCAAGTGATTAATTGTTGAAAGGTTAGTTTCTCTCTTGATTCCTCTCTTAATTTCGTTTTGGTGCATTCAGTTCTTGAAACCCCTAATTTTTTGCAAATTTTGGTGGAGGCAGTGGCAATGGGAACAAAACTGCAGCGGCGGCGAAACTACAACCGCGAAGGAACTGCAACGGTGACGGTCAAGGTGCGGTGGTGGTCGTTTGGTTGAAGTGCAACGGCAAAGGATTGTGGTTGAAGTGCAGCGACAAAGGATTGTGGTTGAAGTGTAGGAGCAGAGGACTCTACAACGGTAGTAGCAGCGGCGGATGACTGTGCGGCAGCAAAAATGGCAGTTTATGTCTATTCTCTTGGGTCAGACGTAAATTTACATTCGATTTATGCATCAGACGTAAATTTACAACTAACGTTACTACGTCTGACCTGAACTAGACGAGAAAAGTAAAAAGCGTCGAACGTAAAAGACTTTTTTTCTGTTAGTGACTATATCTAACTTAATTTTAGAATATTCTCATCCAAGATGTTATAACTATTAAAAAAAATTGACGGTTTGAACCACCTATAAATTAATATTAAAATATTTTCATTCAATGTTTTATGACAATTTTAACCACCACCAAATCCATAATTTTTTTAAAAAAGTTATTAAATATTTATTAGCAGTTATAATTGTCTCTAAATTAATTTTAAATTTTCTTTATCAAATATATACTGGTGATGGTGATTATAACTGCCAGGATATTATAATTTTTTTTAAAAGATTTATTTATTTAATTTTACATTTATTAGCCTTATCAAAGAGGTTGTTAGTATAGTGCATCATTACCGTATCAAGTATCAATCTTCTTATATCCAAGGATTCATGAACCACATTTTAGATCAAATGTTCTTATTGTTATTAAAGTGAAACGAAATTAGGTCATAAATGTTAACTTTTCCTGAATCCTTTCGTTATAGCACTAGTATTAGTTAATTGGGTATTTTAATTTCAACTGTAGATGTTTACCATGCTCTAACCAATAGACAACGAGATGGATAATAAATACACTTTACAAATTACAAAGATTTATTTCCTATACAATAAACATGTATTTTCACCTTATCATACCACCAACTAAATTATCTAATAATAATTATAATAATGAATAAGAATCTAATTACTAAAATGAAAAGAAAAGATGGGAGTGAAGAGACATAGTGATTCTATTATTTATACATTAAAAATAATTATTGATATAGATGAATTTTTTATTTACAATTCCAACATAAAGAAATACAATATTAAACACGTCATGAATTGTAAGTTAATTAGGGATGGACAAAAAATCTAATTTTCTTGATCCAATCTAGTTTTGCTCCGATTTAATCTATTTAAAATCCATTTTATTAAAAATTCAATCCATTTAAAATCTATTTTAATTGATATGGATTTCAATCTAATCTACATTTCATATATTTTACGGATTGGATATCCATTCTATAAATCAAGAGTTTCAAATATGGACTAGGCTAAATCCAATCCAAATTTTCAATTTAAATTTTTAGTCGAGTTAGGCTAAAGGTTGAGATGGACTAGGCTAAATTCAGACTCGGACGGACCTTGCTCAACGACCTAGACGGACCGGGCACGACGACTAAAACGGGCTGGACAGGCCTACAAACATGAACGAGCTAGGCGGGCCTGACAAACCGAACGAGTCGATCGAGCCCAACTGTAACACCCTAGGTAGATATTACTAGATAAAACAAATATCATATAATTTATTTGGAATTAAAATAATATATAAAGTTCCCAAGCGCGGGAAAAATTAAAATTTATATCGATGAAGTTCCAATCCACTAAATCATCATTATTACAAATCCATAATAAAGAAGAACATTATAAAAACTTATTACAAAATGTTTAGAAATAAAACATAAAGTAATCTCGCATATTCTGCCTCACTCTGTCTCTAGGCATCAACGTCCTCACCAGGATTCACATTTGCTCCCACGTGACAAGTCACACGATCATCGGCAAACACAAACATAAAGGGTGAGTTGAGAAAGAAAAGTAATACAATCAATTAAATAATAAGAATTAACCCTCACCCAATCTATCTTAGCCAATTTTAATTTATTGACTTCTTTATAAGGTTCCACCCCAATCTCATAACCTATATGAGAAATATCCATTCACAACCTTGGTCCTTAGGGATTATCATGCTTCCACGAACCTACTCGCTCGTGGTTCAACTCTAGGGACCTCCCTGCTCGTAGTCCAACTCTACGAACCTACCCGCTCCCAGTCCAACATGCATGACACCTACTATGAACCTCCCCGCTCATAGCAGCCTTGTGAGCACTAACTTTTGATAATATGCTTACAATTTCAACCCTTGACTTAATCGCTGCGCAAGCATAATAATAATTCAACTACAAAAGCCTTTAATATATCTTTACCATATCATATACATTACTATGCAATACATTATATATACACAAAACACGCTACCACTGACTTTTGATACCAAAACGTAATATCAACCCACCATTATTCATATTAGTTTAGCTTTATTTGATACAATGCCTAACATAATAGTATATATATATATATATATATATATATATATATATATATATATACACACACACGTTGTCTATATACCAGCATAATTAATATAAAAATTCACACTTGCATTTTTATACTTTTATATGAATACATGTAATATATCTACATCGTGAGATCCAGAATTTCAATTCACCTCCAAATTCATTTTTGGTATCTTTTCAAAAAGATTTCCACTATATCCAATTCACCTAAGTACTTTCCAAATCCTAATGAACTTTTACACTTCAATTACCTAATTATTTATTTTCAACTCGTGTTCATGTAATTTCCCTCTAATCCAAATCTCCCCACGTACTCACCCATGAAAACACCTTCAACCCCAAAAGAAAAAACAAATAGACAACAAACCCTACATTTTCTTTATTCACTTTCGCGTCAACAATCACTAAGAAATCTCGCACTTTAACATCTTCTCGAGTTTTATAACACAATAATACCAATAACTACACCACATGTACAAGAAAAAATATAGAAAGCTCCCCTTACCTGATTTCCTAGCTCCAAACAATATCCAATGTGTTGACAAAGATTGATTAAAAGATTTTGATGATGATAAAGATGCTGAAGAAAACACTTGAAGATATTGAAGACAATATAGTTTATGTTTAAAGATTCTTATTGTAATAGACTTAAATTTTTTCTAGTTAGGTGCTTTCTCTAGTTAGGTGCAAAATTGTTAGAACAACAGCTAGTTCGCAACTCCTCTGAGAGAAACTCATTTTTTTTGCAAAAATCAGTATGGTAATCGATTACCAACTTATAATAATCGATTACCAACTCCAAAAAATTATACTTTTCAAAACCCACTTAAGATAATCGATTACCACAAATTGTAATCGATTATCACTGGCAGTTATAACTTGGCTCTTGAAAAATGACTTGAAATAATCGATTACCATTTCTGGTAATCGATTACCACTGGCAGTTATAAAAATATTTGTTCAAATTTGTACATGAGATAATCGATTACCATTTTGGGTAATCGATTATCCTTGGCAGTTTCAGCTAAACTCTTCATTTCTAACTCAGCCTGCGAAAACCTCTTTAAATAGAACTCAGTTTCCAAA
>Ga0214542_1012894_pt1 | contig 10437 bp, 11 predicted proteins | sample CNSS1metaG_FD_160096 | JGI IMG/M metagenome (GOLD analysis project Ga0214542, IMG submission 160096) | Root nodule microbial communities from cowpea collected in UCLA plant growth center, Los Angeles, California, USA - CNSS1 | ecosystem: Host-associated > Plants > Roots > Nodule | place: USA...
TGTTGACGAAGCATCGCGTGAGTCATGCAAAACACCACCATTGGACATTTCGAGCTCCACACTCACCATGCAGATCCAACATTATCAAACATCGCAGTCTACTGGACACAACAACACAGATTTGTAAGCCGTAGAGCACTTTCTCCATGCACATGTCGCAAACCATGACTCACACATATCAGATCTCCATGGTACATCACTCATTAGGCCACATGAGCACCATTTGCAACCTCCTTCGTAGATATGGGAGCATCTCACAACACATGAACTCCACTCCCTTCAAAAGGATGTTGATTCCTCCCTTGATTAGAAACCCTTCGTCATTCCTTCCTTGATTAGAAACCCTTGGTCAGAACCTCAGCTCTGATACCACTGTTGGGAAATCATGTACTAAAAATAATCTCTTCAAGCGGAAGCACACCTACAAATAAAAGCAGAAAAATATAAATAAAAATACACAGCTTCAAGCGGAAGCACACCTACAAATAAAAGCAGAAAAATATAAATAAAAATACACAGAAAATTTAACGTGGTTCGGCACCTCAAGACCTACATCCACAAACACTCAACAAGAATATTATCACTCAAAGTGCAATTTTTTGTGGACCAAAATTGCAAACCCTTCATAGTGCAATTTTTCTGGCAAAAACTGCAAACCTTCTAATGACACACAACTACCCAAGCCCCTCATACACCCAAGAGACCTATTGTGTTGTGGTAACAACTCTAAAACCAACTCTTTACTTTTATAGTATTTTTCTGCTGCTCTCTTCATATTACTCGATGTGGGACTTTGGTGAATACCCACTTGAGAACCAACACCCACGTCAAACAAAATTTTAGTCTGATTCTGCTTTAAAACACTAGAATCTTCAATCTTTTTATTTCATAATTAGACGTGCGTGGTCAATTTTTCCTTAGACAAACAAAATGATTAAATTCAAAATTAAATATAGCTACTCAATTGAAAAAAGAAATTCAGAAACGTAATTAAATTTTGTCAAATAGTTTAGCATCCAGTGTTCACTAATTAAATTTGAACAGCGTTAATATTCTAATATAAATTCTACTGTTATAAAGCTTCAAATTTAACAGCTTTTGAGTTAATATACTGCATGTTGATGTTCTTTCTGCAAGAATCATTGGTAAACGTGGAATGTGATGATGATGAAGCATGGGGATATTTATATACATAATAGGGATAAATTGTGATCTGCAGTATAGTGGTTAGCGCAGTTTTCAGCTTGATGCTGAAATTTGAGAAGCGAGGGTTGTTATACATTGAGCCAAGAAGCGTTTTATGGGGCCTTTTGAGTTCTCATTTTCCAACACAGTTATCTTCATTGTCGATGACATTGTAGTACAAGGAAGACACCATGCCATCAAACTTTGAAACTACTTGATGAGTTGATAAGCCACAATATCGTTTCCCTAGACGAGCAATGAAGATATCCACGATCTTCTTGAACATCGAGTCTTCTTGGATCAGTGGTTGCTCCACAAACTCAACCAGTGGCATCCACTGCATCACATCATACACAACACTTTTTTCAGACTCAAATCACTTAAAAAACTTTCCATTAATTGTCTTCATGGCTAAGAATATCTCACCTTTGCTGCTTCAACTTCAAGATCATCAACAATGATCTCAGATGACAGGGGTCTTAGCATGCAGATGAAGAACAAATCTGACTTCTCAAATGCCACATTATGAGCATGCCTACAATTCACGATCAAATTCATCAGATTTTCAAGAAAAATACAACAAAACTGTGGCAGAATAACTGGTTATAGTTTCAATTTTATTTTATTAAAGAAAAGCTCCACTTTCTTGATGGCTGGGAGTATGAACGAAGTTGTTACCTAAATGCTATGACTTCTATGAACTCTGTATCGATCTGCAACATAAAGCAGCTAGCATAAAAAGAAAGCCCCTTAGAGAATTGAAACTTACGATACAACCCCATCAACAAATTCAATTCCAATTTGCACCCCAGGAAAACATAAAATTTCATCAAACTTACCCCAGTTTCCTCCTTCACTTCTCTTACAGCTCCAGTATATATCTCTTCTGCCTGAGACAATTCAAACAGGTAAGTCATAAATGAGATAACCATTCAACATCATGTCTAAGTTGGTCTTATATTTCATTTCTAGAGCATTAGAGAAGATTAAGTGAAGATACCTCAAGAATGAATCCAGTTGGTATCTTCCAAAGACCAAGAGTTGCTGGAGAGCAGTGTTTCTCTTGCACTACAAGCACCTTCACAACAGAAAATTAGACAAATATCAGTTTCTGCATGATTCAAATGTGTTTGCTTCCTTCCAATGTTTATTATATCAGAAGCAACCATACTTCATTTTTTTCGTTGATGACAAAGCCACCAACTCCAACTTGATGAGACGCATTCGCTGGAAGCATGCTGGGTCCTTCAGGAATCCAGTAAGTTAACATCACATATCCTGGTTCAGCATGGTGGTATTGGAAGCCTTCCTGAAACCAAAATCAGGTTACTAATAACCTCAACAACTCTTCAATAAGCAAAGTCTAGAGACAGATATTTATTGCTTTTTTTGCACATTTTACTTCTTTAAATTTTTGTGAACATGACACATACGGAAATCTCTCATTTGCATATCTATTTTCTTTATTTTGTCAATGGTAGATATGTTAAAAGTTGAATTACCTTAACAGCAATTGGAACAAGATCAGATTGCTCTAACTGCAACTTAAGCCAAATTCCCTTTTTTCCCTGTAAATGATCAGATATTTTTATGTATAACATAGAAGCAGATTCAGTCTCAAAATAAAGTAAATGGAAAATACTGATATGTCTTTGTTTTCTCAAACATGTCTTATTTCAAACGACGAAACACCGGAATCACACTAGCAGAGTTCATGTTAGGGAGGATGAAAATATGGACAGGGAATTTACCATCTTTTTCCACTGAAAGAGAGACAAACGCAGCAAAGATGCGAAGGTATATGGGTTGGATGGTATCCTATCTGAATCAACGACAACTCCCCCATATTCATCATCAAAAGCATCAAGTATTCTCAGATTTCTGTAATAGAAGCTCGAAGTTGAGCCATTGGTTCCGTTAATTCTACGTGAGCTCGTTTCTGCTGCAAGATTATCTTGACCAACTGAACTATTTACAACTTCATTTGTGAAATAAGCCTTGTCCGAACCACTGTAAGTCCTCAGAAACAACCCTGAAATTAAACATTAGGAGGTATTAAACCCACATTCCTATTGAACCCCCAAAATATCCAAAACAAAAGAATCATTTTTTCTTCAAACAAGATGCATATCTTCCCACATTAAGTAGAAAAAAGGGGGCATCAAATACTTGTAAAAATGTCAACTTTAGAAACGAATAAACGAAATTAACCATGGCTTACACCTACCTCATCACCTACAATTAGTTCAGATATTCAGTTTTACAGATTAAAAACTAAAACAAGAAGCTCAAACTAACAAGCAGGTCCAGGATCATGAAAAGAAATAAATACAGCAAAAATCAAAGGAAAAAAAAAAAATTGAACAACAAAACCTCCAAGAATTTGGGTAATTGTTAGTTACCTCTGCGGCACTTGAAGTGGGTAGAGAATTTAAATCCAACTTTGTGCCTGAAACTGGAGATCAAAGTGGAATAGGATCTTCCAACATGGGCAACATCAGATGTGGACACGGAACTAGAAGAGAAGGATTTGAGCTCCATCTATATCAGAGGTCCGAACTCAACTCACAACCCAAATCTCAGCTATCAGACAGAAGAACACTGAATCACTGTCCAAATGTAACTATGATATGGAGGGTAACCGCGTACATACAACAATCTTCACGAAATTCTAAGCAACCTTAGCAGATATCGAACCTTGACTTGACTAAAGAAACATCACGGTCGTGGTCATGGGACTCATCGTTTTTTCTGAACGGACTAGACCTTCTCTACCAATGCTAGAGTCAAGAAGCTTGATAAGCCAAGTGGGGTGTGCCAACAAATTATAGAAGATATAATTTCAGCACAATCACATTGGGACAAAGCTAGTTTTGACGGCACTTGGCTACTCAAATTGGTGTTGCACATTGAAACATGTGTGGTTATGAGTCATATAATGTCAGAAATATCACCGGAAACGCAACAAAATTTAAAGTTTCTTAATTTCTTTCTTTTTCAGGAATTATAATAAGTTATACTATAGTAATAAATGGAGAAAACGAGGGAAGTTATTTATTCAGGTTAATGATAGCAGAGTGCTCTATAGCAGTACACACACTGTAATTAATTCTTCTACTGTCGACTACTTTTTAATTTCTAAATTCGACTTTATATTCTTATGTGGTTACCTTTCTTTCAAATATACTTATTTATATATTAATCATAACTCTTTGGGAGAATATTCTTTGACAATTCCTATTGATCAGAGACAATATCCAGGAAATAAGTAAAAAACACTTCACAGATTAATATATATTAGAAAAGTACTTTTAGATTAACTTATTAAGTATTTTTATTATTAATTTAATAAAATTTAAAAAGGTGGATTTATAATCGAGTAATTATCTAAGATTAAAAATACAATTTAGACAATTTAATAACATTAAAAAAAAATTATTTGTTTTCTCGTCAAATTTAAATTCAGGTACATTTTATCTCTAAATTTCTTTTAAATGTTTCTGCTTTTTTTTATCACAAATCTAAAAGTTAAATACAAAATATCTTTTTTGGAAGTTTCATTTAAATGCTGATACTTTCCATTTCTGAAACAAAAATATGAACTTGTTTCTTGTTTAAGATCTATGGTCCAAATTTACATCTAAAACATTATTCTTCTCAATCAAATTGTTATATTTCGTAGACTTCCAAACTCTTGCCATAAATTCATATCCTTCAATTAAAAGAAATATTTTCAAATTCATAAATTGTCCCGATGGAAGAAATTATGGCAAAAGAATTGTTCAAAGTCCTTTCAGTAAGTATTTTTTACAAGAAAAAACAAAATAATATGCCGCGTAAATGATTTTCACATTTTTAATTTGCACCGCGTGGAGAGTTAGTATAATGAGAATTGGTAATCCCGCGTACAAACTTTTCCCCACGTGAGATAGAAAAATCTATTAAACTATTGAAATGACTATTTCTTATTTATTTTAGAATTAAATATATTTTTTGTTTTTAAATTATTTACTTTAATTGTATTTTGTTTCTCTTTTAAAAGTTTGTATAATTTTTGACTCTGTATTTTATAAAATAATAAAAATATTTTTAGTAACTAATGGTTAAATCTTCTACTTTTTCCCTCTTTATTGTAACTTGTCCCTTGTTGTCAAAGATATTTATATTCTTTTTTAAATGTAGATACAAAATTTTTACATACTTTAAAACAAGAATAAAATACAATTTTATTAAATAATTTTGATGATTAAAAATATATTTAACCATTTATTTTACCTATATAAATTGGGTTAAATATTTTAGTTCTTGAACTTTGATTTGAAATTAATATTTGTCTATGTCCGAAACTTTAATATATTTTGATTTTTAAACTTAAAAAATTAATAGATACAGTCCTTTTAACCAATGGATATGTTAAATTTTTTTTTTTTACGTATCAAACATGTTTCACACTATCATTTGAGTTGTTTACATTGATTGACATAGTTTCGTTTTAATATCAGTTGAAAAACATATTTGATACATAAAAAAATAACAAAACAAGATTAAAAAGACTATATTTATATTTTTTTAAATTTATGGAGTAAAATGTATCAAAATTTTAAACCGAGACTAAAAATATACTTAAATAATCTTAATTTCAAACCGTACAATATAGAAAAATAAATATAAATGTTTGATTTATATAAAATTTTATATAAGTGCTTGTAAAGAAAACTAATCATTCAACCCTTAAAACTAAATTTTATAAAATAAAAAAATATCCAAAACTTGTACTTTTAGAGTTAGCGGATGCCTCTCCCTCTTTATATAGATAACATTATCTTTTAAGAAAATGTTAAAAGGTGTGTAGATGATGGTGATTGGGTGGACCCGGTTCATTATTTGGTGGATTAAATAGATCCCAGAAACCAAATTCTATCATGTATTGTTTTATGTAAGACAAAAATATCTCATTCCCTACTCATACCAAATTCATTATAAATTCAAAATCCCATACTCTGTTAATGTAGCACGTTTCCAACATGCAATCACATTTTTTTCCTAAAATAACACATTTTAACTTTTTCTTTCTTTCACTTTAGTAACATTATTTTCAGATAATTATTCAAATAATACATTTTATTGTAACACTTTAAACTGAGAAAGTTGAACTTTGAACTATTTATTTTTATTTTTATTTTTTATTCCAAAATAAAGGAAGGATAATTTTAAAATAAATGTGGATATTTTTAATTCAGTTTTTTATTACATATTAAAAAATTATATTTTTCAATCAAGTTTATGTTATTTATTTTTCTGTATAATTAAATGACGTAATTGTTATCTTATTTTTTAATAATATCCACATGTTAATAATTGTAAGGTTTGATGGTTAAAATATAAGTGTTATTGTATTTAATGTAAAACAACAAATAACATGTAATGTTGTCATTAAAAACGTGTTGATAACAAAATCAATATATTTTTTATGACTTACAAATTATCACTTACAAAGTAAGTATCTTTGTCACCATCATTAATAAAATTATTTTCGTTATTCATCACATTTTCAGTATAAGGTTTAAAAGTCGATCACAAATTTAGATTAATCAAAATATCATTTAATATTAATAACATAACTTTGTAATTATACAAAAACAAGTAAAATCACGAAGATAAAAATATGGAACATGATACTTCTGTGATTTGTTTGTACAGATAACACTGTTGAAGCTAATTTGAAGAGAGGGATAGAATTTAAAATTGGACAATGATACTTTAACCTATTTTTTTTAACCTACTTTTTTATAATTATTAATATATATATATATATAATAAATTATAATAATAAATAACATATAATATACTTATATATGTTTAATTATTAATAATAATAATATATGTTTTAATTATTAATAATTAAAATATTTAAATAATATCCTTAAAATATTATTAAAAATATAATGATTAATATTATAATATATAATAACTAATAATATATAAAATGATTATTATTATTAATAATTAATTAATAAAAGTATATAATAATTAATAATAATTATAATATTATTACAAATTAATTATATATGTAGATATTATTATTAAAATATATAATTAAAATATTTTTTATTTTAACTTTATTAATTTATTTAATTATAATTTTATTAAATCTTTGTGATGAAGGGTGTCTTGGTAAATTTGTAATTTTATTTATTACAATTTTTTTTAATCTATCATATCAATCAAATCATTCACTAATTTTCATAAAATTTATTTTCAAATTTATTCACTTTACCTTCTAAATTCACTCAAAAAACACACACATTCATCTTCTCAAATCTACACTAATTCATCTTCACACTTTCTCCTAAATTTATGTGATCAAACGAACACAGCCTCAAAGAAAATTAAACTACTAAAAAAATCAATTGAAAAATATAAAAATTTTAAAAATATTAAATAAAAACAAGTAATAATAAAAAATTTATATACTAAATAAACCAAAAAGTAATAAAAATACTCAAATTTATCAAGAATTTAAAATTTAATTAAATATAAAATATATTATCTTAAAATTAAAATAAAACTTGAAAATGTTGTTACAGCTGGGTCATTTATATTATATTTAACTTTAGAGTTGTTAAAAGGCCATACTTCATTTTAAAATAATGGGAAGAAGAGAAAAAAAAATGTTATAATTAAATAAAATAAATCAAAGTATAAAAATAATTATTGGTCAGCACATAAAATTTGTATTCAGAACCTAACCACTTCATATCTTTTGTGTTTTGTTTATTTCCGAATTAGTGTTGTACCATTGAAACAAATTAAATCCACTTATCTATAATAATATATAATGGCGATTCTCCTTTTTGTGTCTACTTTTAAAAATATCGATTTTACCTTTTAAATATAATAATTTATTAAATTTTTAAAAATTGACCGTTATTTTTACAAATTTTTTATAAAATCGGATGTCTATGTTTCTTCTTTTCTTCTTTATTTATCAATAGTTATTCTTTTATCTGTTCTGATATATTTCGCTTTACTTTTAATAAATAATTTTAATTTATATATTAACTTAATAACATTATAATATTATCATCTACTAATATAATATCATACATATTTAAAAAGTACATACACAAGAGCAATAACACGTGTTACGCTAATTTTTATAAAGGAAATGGAAACTGAAGAGATACAAAGTAATTTTGCATATTCACAAGAAAGAAGCAAGTAAAAAGTCAAATAGTAGAGGGGTAAAATTGGCTTATGATGTATAATTAAGTTTCAGCCGACTTTTAAATAGATTATATTTTTATTTGTGGACTAAATAAGTGAATTTCGTCTAACTATAAGAATTTAATTAACTGTCAAATATTTTTTCATAACGATGTAAGTTTTTAAAATATTTTAAATTATAAATTAATTCTTAAATATTTTTATTAATTATTGATCGATTCTTACTTAATTTTCAATTTTTGCAACTTATCCGGAAAAGTTGGGATCCAATCCAATTTGGGTTTAGAAACACTTAATATTGTTTGATATGGGTCCAAATGATCATGTCTCAAACTAAATTAGCATGGCATGATCTTAATTTGATTAAATATCTATCTTAGATAGAAATGACAAATAAACTCGTTTTTATATGTATTGTCTGAATCTATCTTTATTTTGACAGAGAATTCCAGCATTGATTAGACATGGGTATGAGTATGGAAAATATTTGACTTTTTCAATTGGGTATAAAGATGGGGATGTACATGCATGTCCCGTCCTAATTAAGGATGACAATGGAGCGAGGCGGGGACGGGTTTCACTATCCGTGTAAAAAAAATTCATCTTCATTTCCATACCCAAACCCAACGGGTATCAAAGTTTTTTTCCATTCCCATCCCCACCGGGTAACGGGTATAATCCCGTACCCATACCCGTACTCGTTTCCTTACTACTCCAATATAAATTTTAATTAATTTTTATAAAATAATAAAAAATTACGGTAAAGGAAACATCATATTATCAAATATTCAATATTCAATATTAGGATGATGAATGTTTCTTCGAATCAAATACTTTAAAATAAATTATAATTGTTTACATTTTAGATTGGAATACCAAATAAAATTCCATGACAAGTAAAACATTTATTAAATTTGTAAACTGCAAACATTAATGAAACCTAATTGATAAACTTTAAAAATATTTTTAAATAAATTTAAAGGAAAACAAATATTCAAATTAAAATATATTTTAAATGTTTGTTTACTTCACTTTTTTTAAATTCTACTGAATCTCTTTTTTTATACACTAATAAAAATGATAATACATCACTTAATCAAAATGACGCAAATAACAAATAATAAATATAATAAAAAAATTGAGCATGGACGTTGTATATTTTGAACTCCAATATATGTTGGATGGTGATAAAAAAATATTAATGGAAATTACATTAAAATTTGATATTGAGTAAATAAAAGTTATTTATACAATTATAGTGAAAAATTACAGTATGATTGATATAATGAGTTAGAAAATAAAAAATAATTAGATAAAATATACTAAAATAGTATTCTACATGATGAAAATAAACAACAAATAAAAATATTAAAAAATTAACAAATGTATGTATTACAAATAATTCGAGAAACTATTGAAAGAAATCGCACAAAGGAAAACGAATGTATATTTAAGGATATGATAAGATGAAAAATACCTTAGACATCTAAGAACACTTCTCAAATATCAACATATATACTCAATGGTTGAGAAATAATATTTTTAGCGAAACAAAAGAGTTCTTCAAATAAAACAAAAATTAATAAAAATAAGTAAATAATTTTTTTTATATTACCTAGTAAATGAAAGGTTTATGCTATTAAACATTTAAATTTAGAGTATTAAACATACTCATGTGAAAGGAAAATATACAATAAATAAAAATATTAAAAAATAATAGAAATATTCAAATATGAGACATAATAATTTTTTAATTGATATACATCATTTTTACATAATTACATAAATGTTATGATAAGATGAAAAATATATTGGAGATGCAAATGAGTTTCATGACAAACCAAATAATTAGAAGAAATAAAAAATTAAAAAAAATATAATATGATATACGTAATTGGATATATAATTTAATTTAAAAATAAAACACATTTTTAAAAATAATTCCCAGAAAATAACGTAGTTAATATACTTTTTTATTTATTTGTTTCGTTAAATTTAATTAGCTAATTTACTGTAACTAAAAAA